>Ga0182745_1000676_pt1 | contig 35971 bp, 27 predicted proteins | sample eDN3rd30CKraftBY_FD_128523 | JGI IMG/M metagenome (GOLD analysis project Ga0182745, IMG submission 128523) | Enriched backyard soil microbial communities from Emeryville, California, USA - eDNA 3rd pass 30_C Kraft BY (version 2) (version 2) | ecosystem: Environmental > Terrestrial > Soil >...
ACTCTTCCGAAAGATGCTCTCTCAATGCTGTATGCATTGTAGCTGCATCTGCCGGGTTATTTTCATCTGGCATTTGAACTAAATTAATAGCTTCCGGCCAGTTTTCTTTACCATTTGATTCTGCCGAAGTTGTATTTGTTGCACTTTCACTATTCCCACACGCAGCTAAAGTTGTTAATAATCCTACAGTTACTATAAGCTTTGAAAATTTTTTCATATTATTAATAGTCTCCTTTTTGTTATAACTATTTTTCAAAACGATAAAAACAAGTTTTTCAGCTATAGAACAATTGAATAAACTATAACTAGGCCCCCTCATATAGTTAGGAATAGCCCCTAACATTCAACTTGTATACAACTCTCTTTCCACCACTGAATATACAGAAGTTTTGTTAAGGGACTATGTGTAACTTGTAAATATTCAGAATATTATTTTTCCAATGTAAGCTCTTTCATTTCAGTGATTGTAAAAACTTTTAAGTTTGCTGAATCGACCTTGTATACAACTGGTTTTTTAATTTACTCTGAATAGATAATTCCCATTTAAATTAATTAAGAAATTATATGGATGGATGTGAACTACTTGTTATCTCTAGCAGAAAAAGCGTACGAACAAATACGGAAGAAAATCATTTACGCACAATTTTTACCCGGGGAAATTTTATCGGAAAATGTTTTATCTAAAGAATTGAATATGAGCAGAACACCAATCCGAGATGCGCTGCTTCGGTTAGATTCTGAAGGATTTGTGAAAACGTTGAAGAATCGTGGTGTTCTTGTAAAAGAAACTTCCATAAAAGAATTATTTGATATTGTAGCTCTAAATAATTGCTTACATATGTATGCAGTGGATTTACTTTCTAAAGAAGCAACTACAATAGATATGGAAAAATTGCATCTACACCTTGATAACCAGCTAAAGGCAACAGAACAAGATGATTATTTAGAATACACCCAACAATCCATTCAATTTGGACGTACCATTATTGAAAGCTCACAAAATCAAGTTATGCTCCAAGCCTACGATTCCTTTCGAGATAAAACGCTTCAATTTGCAATGGTCGGTTGGAAGTTAAGGCCACAGGCGAAGCATTTCTCAGCAAATCACTATAATTCGGAAACATATAAAGCATTAGTTGCAAAAGAGTATTCGAAAATCTCCAAAATCATTGAAGAGTATTCGTTATACAATCGCGAAAGATTTATTCATTACGGACTTAGTTAAATAACAAAGCCCTAAAATCCATATGGAGTTTAGGGCTTTTTTCATTTCAATTCAGCTAATGTCAGTTTATGTTTCCTTATTAAAAACAATATTCAAGAAAGGCATACAGAAATAGTGAAGCTGATATTGCTTTTAATGCAAGAATTTAATCTTATTTTTTCATATTGTTGAATAAGCTATAGTAAACGACTAAAAATAGAAAGGTAGGAAGAATGGTAAAAGATTGTGTATCGAATATTACCTTTCAAAATTTAAGTCATAAAAACATGCCATTTGAAAAGGTTTTTCGAAATATCGAACAGTTTATGGAGAAAGATCCCACCGGTAACTTTAAGTTAATGTTTGGGACAGACTCACAATGCTATAGCAGAGAAACACGATTTATAACTGGGATTGTCATACAGCAAGAAAGGAAAGGCGTTTGGGCGTGCTTCCGAAAAGTTATTATTCCAAGAAAGATGAGCAACCTCTATGAACGCATTTCCTATGAGACTACCTTAACTGAAGAAGTCGTATCACTATTTACAGAAGAGAAAAAAAACTCCTTAATCGACATTATCCTACCCAACATTTATAAAGGGGCGAGCTTTACAATCGAAGGTCATATTGATATTGGCTCAGGAAATCGAAATAAAACAAGAATCTTTGTAAAAGAAATGATGTCGCGAATCGATACGATGGGCTTAAAACCTAAAATTAAACCCGATTCCTTTGTCGCCAGCAGCTATGCAAACCGGTTCACTAAATAAACTATAAGTATTGCATGCTTCATTTTTCACAAAAATGATTCCTTAAATCATTAAGTTTTCACTCTATTATGATAATATTAATACGAAAGAATAATATTGGGGGGAATTAACTATGTTACCTAACTTTGATGAAAACTTACAAAAATACGCAAGGCTTTTAGCTGCGAAAGGTATAAATGTTCAGCCTGGAGATTGGGTAAAGATGACGATCACAGTCGACCAAGCCCCACTTGCACGTTTAGTAACAAAAGAAGCTTATGCATTAGGCGCCGAAAAGGTCATTATCAAATGGGCTGATGATGAAATTACAAAATTACACTACTTGCATCAACCAACGCAAATTTTAACTGACATTCCTCAATATGAAATCGACGAATCGGAAGACCATGTATTAAACCATCATGTAAGCAGACTTTCTATCGTCTCTAGTGACCCTGGCTTATTAAATGAAGCAGATCCAGCAAAAGTGGCGGCTTACCAAAGCATTGCCGGCAAAGTATTCCATGCCCAACGAAAAGCTACTCAAAATGACGATTTGAAATGGACTGTAGCAGCAGCGGCTGGTGCAGGCTGGGCAGCAAAAGTGTTCCCTAACCTTACTACTTGTGAAGAACAAGTGGATGCTTTATGGGATCAAATTTTCAAAGCATGCCGTGTCTATGAAGAAGACCCTGTTGCTGCTTGGGATGAACATAAGAAAACGTTAAATGAAAAAGCCTCAAAGTTAAACGAAATCCAATTTGATGCACTCCACTATACTGCTCCTGGAACAGATTTAACTTTAGGATTACCTAAAAACCATATTTGGGCTTGTGCCGAAAGCTATAGTCCAAAGGGTGATGAATTCATTGCAAACATGCCAACAGAGGAAGTCTTTACTGCTCCTGATACACGTCGCATGGATGGGGTTGTTCGAAGCACAAAGCCGCTTAGCTATGCGGGTACGTTAATCGAAGGAATTGAAGTTCAATTTAAAGACGGTAAAATTGTAGAAATTTCTGCTGAAAAAGGCGATGAAGCGATCAAAAAATTAGTCTTTGATAACGAAGGCGGCACTGGCTTAGGTGAAGTTGCACTTGTTCCCGATCCATCTCCTATCTCGCAATCTGGCATCACTTTCTTCAATACATTATTTGATGAAAATGCATCCAACCACTTAGCAATTGGTTCAGCCTACCCTACGACTATTCAAGGTGGCACAACAATGAGCCCAGAGGAATTGCGTGCAAACGGCATGAATACATCAACGGTACACGTAGACTTCATGATTGGTTCTGCCAACATGGATATTGATGGCATCAAAGAAGACGGCACAATCGTACCAATCTTCCGTAATGGCGACTGGGCATTTTAAATCCTGATATGTATAAAAACGCAAATGAATTTTCATTTTGCGTTTTTTTATTCCCAAATTTTGTAGAGAATTGTCGTCATATTTCCCGAGAAATGTTTTTTCTTGCGATTTATATCGAAATTTATTTCCTTAAAACAACTCTACTATTCTGCAAAAATTTAAAATCTTCTAATTAATTACAACATTATTAATGCTTTATAACTATAAAAAACGAACATTAATATTTAACTTAATAAAATCATTCGTATTTTAAATAAATTAATTAATTTCATACCTAAAAAAATCCCCCTTCATTCGTAAGTTAGTCATATTCAAATAATTTCATGTTTCCTTATTTACATATGTATGTTACACTTTGTTCTATCAATGTACTCCTGGGAGGTACACCTGTACACTCTACTAACATATTATCTATCAACTTCGGAGGGACGTCATGAACAGCATCGTACATAAGTGGCTTCAAATTAGCTTGATCAAACGAATTTTACTCGGAATTATCATTGGTATTCTCTTAGCACTAACAATACCGAAAGCTGCTAGCTGGGTTTCGATTTTCGGCTCTTTATTTGTAGGAGCATTAAAAGCCGTAGCTCCTATTTTGGTTCTATTCCTTGTTATGCACGCAATCTCAAGCCACAAAAGTGGTAAGAAAACAAATATGAAATCTATTTTAGTTCTTTATGCAATCGGGACATTCTTAGCTGGAGTTGTGGGTGTTGTTGCTAGTTTCCTATTCCCAGTTACATTAACTTTGACAACTGGAGCACAAGAAGTGGCACCTCCTGAGGGAATACTGCAAGTAATTGAAACTTTACTTTATAGTATTGTCGACAATCCAGTTAGCGCCATCCTAAACGCTAACTATCTTGGTATTCTGGCATGGGCAATTGTAATAGGGTTTGCCTTAAAAAAAGCAGCAGATTCAACAAAAACAGCGATTGCGAACTTTTCAGATGCCATTACAAAAATTGTAAAATGGGTTATTGAATTGGCTCCATTTGGAATTATGGGACTTGTTTTTGATTCAATCGCATCAAATGGGTTAGGAGCTTTAGCTGATTACGGGAAACTATTAGTATTGCTACTCGGCTGTATGTTCTTTGTTGCTCTAGTAGTTAACCCACTTATAACATTTACTTTTACACGTCAAAATCCATATCCATTGGTTCTTAGAACATTAAGAGAAAGTGGAATTACTGCCTTTTTCACACGTAGTTCGGCTGCCAATATTCCAGTGAACCTTACATTATGTGAAAAGTTGGATTTGGATGAAGATACATATTCTGTTTCTATTCCATTGGGGGCAACCATCAATATGGCGGGGGCAGCAGTTACGATTTCTGTTTTAACTCTTGCAACTGCAAATACACTTGGCATTGAAGTAGATATCTGGACAGCAATTATTTTAATGGTATTATCAGCTGTCTCTGCAGCTGGGGCATCAGGTGTGGCAGGTGGATCCCTATTACTAATCCCACTTGCTTGCAGCTTGTTTGGTATTTCAAATGATATCGCGATGCAGGTCGTAGGTGTTGGATTCATCATTGCGGTGCTGCAAGACTCTTGTGAAACAGCCCTTAACTCATCTTCGGACGTGCTATTTACAGCTACTGCGGACATTGCGAAGAAACGCAAAGATAGATTAACAAATAATAAGTAACATAAAGAAAAAGAGCCTTTCACTCACATGTGAAAGGCTCCATTTTTATCTATTCTTGCGGCTCGCGATAACGAATCGTCAGTCCTTTTATAAAGTTGCGGGTAAAGTTATCGCCACATTCTTTATAGTTTCGGTGATCTGCTTTACGCAAAATCGCCCCAATCTCCCCTTTTGACACATTCAACCCTGCATCATAGAAAATAGCAATCATGTCTTCTGTCGTTAAGCTTAAAGCAACCTTTACTCTCTTGATAAATAAATTATTTGCTGCATCTCTTTTACCCGATGGTTCAGGTGCTTTTGTTTGGCCTGGCTTTGACTCTTGTTTCCCGCGCTTAAAAGTGATGAAACCATTTAAAAATGCCTCAAGTGTTTCATAGTCACATAACATAAACTTGTCGTTGCTTAAGTCAAGTTCACCATCTTCGTCATATTGAGGCTTCGTGAGGATTTTCAACACTTCCTCCTTTGATAGCTCCATTCCACCTAATTTGAAGATTTCTATCATATCTGTATTTTTAATGTCTAATGCATAACGCAATCGAATGAGTAAATCATTATTTGTCATGTTGTTTCTCCTTTTTACTTACCAGTTAAAAATTCATGTATTCCTTAATTTATCACATCAGGCACTTTCCATCCATTAAATACTGTTTCACTCACTTAACTTTTATAAATTGTTCACATAACTACGTAAATAACATAGCTACTTTCATCCCTAAATGTTCTCGCTTTCATTCCTAAAATACTAAAGTATATCAAATTCATCTTTGCCACTAGCTTATCGTCCGAATTTTGCTATAATAAAAAATATTTAATGACTATGGAGGTCTTTTATGAGACTAAATGAAAAAGAACTAGAAATCGTAGAAATTCTAGAAAAAGATGCACGTATCGCAACAGAAGATGTAGCGAAAATGGTTGGCTTATCTGCGGAAGAAACTACACAAGCCATTAAAAAACTTGAAGAAAACAAAGTAATTGTTAGATATATTTCGATTGTGGACTGGACAAAGGTAGAAGAGCATCCAGGCGTTCGCGCAATGATTGATGTGAAGGTAACACCAAAACGAGGGGTTGGCTTTGACGAAATCGCTGAAAGAATTTATCGCTTTGATGAAGTAAATTCCGTTTACTTAATGTCTGGTACGTATGACTTATCGATTATTGTGGAAGGAAAATCGATGAACGAAGTGGCAAACTTTGTCTCTCAAAAGCTTTCTACTCTAGATTCTGTTATTTCTACAACAACGCACTTCATTTTAAAGAAATACAAGCATGACGGAATCATTTTTGAACCAGATAACAAAGACAAAAGAATTGTGGTGTCACCTTAATGGAATCAACAAAACGTACGTATGTATCGAAATTGGTACATGATTTAAAACCATCAGGAATTCGCCGTTTTTTCGATTTAGCGGCAGGTATGGAAGGCGTCATCTCCCTAGGGGTTGGGGAGCCTGATTTTGTAACGCCTTGGCATATACGAGAAGCGGCAATCACTTCTCTTGAACAAGGCTACACTTCGTATACACCAAATGCAGGATTATTAGAATTGCGAGAAGAAATTGCTTATTATATGAAAAGTCAATTTAACGTTGGCTATTCCCCTACTGAAGAAATCATTGTAACCGTTGGGGCAAGTTCGGCAATCGACATTGCCTTAAGAACGATACTAGACCCAGGTGATGAAGTAATTGTCGTAGAACCATGCTTCGTTTCCTACGTTCCAATGGTTGAACTAGCAGGAGGCGTCGCTGTCCAGGTTCAAGCTTTGAAAGAAAACGACTTTAAAATTTTACCGGATCAGTTGGAAGCCGTTATTACAGAAAAAACAAAGGCAATCATGCTATGTTCACCAAATAACCCAACTGGAACAATGTTAAATAGAAGTGAATTGGTAGGCCTTGCGCATATAGCAAATAAATATGATTTACTAATCATTGCAGATGAAATTTACGCAGAGCTTGCTTATGATGAAGAGTATACAAGCATGGCTGCCATTGATGGCATGCGAGAAAGAACTATTTTAGTTTCTGGTTTCTCAAAAGGCTTTGCAATGACTGGCTGGCGTTTAGGTTTTGTTTGTTCCCCTGTTGAGATTTCTAACGCGATGTTAAAGGTCCATCAGTATGGCTTGATGTGCGCCTCTACCATGTCACAATACGCTGCCATTGAAGCACTGCGCAATGGTCGTGCAGATGTGGAAGAAATGGTGAAGAGCTACCGCCGCCGCAGAAATTATATTGTGCAATCCTTCAACGAAATTGGATTACACTGTCATGAACCAGGAGGCGCCTTCTATGCCTTTCCTTCAATTCAATCGACAGGACTCACTTCTCAAGAGTTTGCCGAAAAGCTGTTGATGCAAGAAGGAGTGGCCGTGGTGCCAGGAGACGTATTCGGGGAAAGCGGCGAAGGCCACATCCGCTGCTCCTACGCCTCTTCACTAGAACAACTGCAAGAAGCTGTAAAACGAATTAAACGGTTTATTGATTCGTTATAATTTCTATTAAAGAATAGCATGGTAATGAAAATAAATGATTACACACAAAGCTTTGCAAACTAACAAGCAGTTTAAATTAAAAAGATACATTTATTTTCAGCAAGTATATTTAAAGAGTTGTCCTATTTGGGAAACGCAGCCTACTATGTAAGCTGCTTATTGAATGCGGAAGCTTTAGAAGATATTACTTTTGTGAGCGGACCTTAACATAAGCATACAAGCCACAACAAATTTTGAATCTATATTAGAATACTAAACACAGCAAAAAAACGAATTCCCACTATAGGGGAATTCGTTTTTCATTTGCTATATTAACGATCTTCTTCCTTGTCTCCCCAACATTCAACGTCGCCGATATTTGGCACATCTTTCTTGTAGAACACCGGATCTTTACCTTCTTTACGTTGCTTTAGGTAATCTTGAATAACAGGTTTTGCCACTTTCCAAAGCATTAGAATAGCAAGTAGGTTAATAACCGCCATAATCGCCATGAAAAGATCAGCTAAATCCCATACGATTTGAACTTTCGCAACTGAACCAAACATTACGAAAGCAACCGCTAATATACGGAATATCAGTAAGCCTGTTTTTGACTCTTTGATAAAGCCAATATTTGTTTCGCCATAGTAGTAGTTTCCGATAACCGTACTATAAGCAAATAAGAATACAGCGATCGCTAAGAAGATTCCTGCCCAATCTCCTAAGTTAGAAACTAAAGAAGCTTGAGTTAGATTTATTGAAGCAGCATCTGATTGTAGATATGCATCACTTAATAATACGATTGCCGCTGTAGATGTACAAACAAGAAGTGTATCAATAAATACTCCTAATGTTTGAATTAACCCCTGTTTAACTGGGTGAGTAACTGATGCTGTAGCAGCCGCATTTGGTGCAGAACCGATACCTGCTTCGTTTGAGAATAAACCACGTTTAATCCCGTTCATGATAGCAGCCCCAATCATCCCTGCAAAGGCTTCTTCAATACCAAATGCAGATTTGAAAATTAGAGCAAACATACTTGGGATTTCAGTAATATTTAATACTACTACCACTAAAGCAATACCAATATAAGCAATGGCCATAACCGGTACAATGATTTGTGTAACACTTACAATACGTTTTAAACCACCAAATACAATAATCGCAGTTAAAATGGAGATGATAATCCCCACAACGACACGGTTTGTGCCAAAGCTTTCTTCAAATGCAATCGTAATCGTATTCGCTTGTACAGCATTAAATACGAAACCATACGTTAACGTAATAACAACTGCAAAAAGTACACCCATCCATCTTTTGTTTAAGCCTTTTTCCATATAGTAGGCTGGACCCCCACGATACATGCCCGTGCTAGAATCTTTTACTTTATATACTTGCGCTAATGTACTTTCAATTAATGCAGATGCTCCACCGATTAAAGCAATCATCCACATCCAAAAAACTGCTCCAGGTCCACCAAGAGCGATGGCTGTTGCCACCCCAGCGATATTCCCTGTCCCTATACGAGATGCTGCTGAAATCGTAAATGCTTGGAAAGAGGATATGCCCTTTTTCCCTGATTTATCTGTAGGAGATTTTTCTGTAAGTAGCTTAAACATTTCTGGTATTAAGCGAAACTGTACAAACTTTGTTTTAAATGTAAAAAATAGTCCTACTCCGACTAATAAGACAATTAATACATAAGAATACAGATATGTATTTATACTTCCTAATAGACTTCCAAACCAATCCATAAATCTTCCTCCTTTATCAATGACTACCCTTTAGGAACCTAGCTACTCCTGTAGGTTATCCATTTCCTTTTGAAATAGATGCTTAACACTTCCCGAAAGTCTGAGCAGCCCCTTTATTACTATTCAAAAAACAATACAAGGGATTTTTGATTCTTATCATAAAATAGTTTTATAGCATTCACTCATCTTTGAAGAAGAATGAAATATTTAGAATGATTAAACAATTTTCGAGAAAATATTAGCATTTATAGTACTTTTTAATTATAACAACATAACGTTAATTATGTAAAATGCTGAAATTTTATTAATATTAAGATAATATAAATCTCCCTTGTTTTCACCATGCTAAAAGAACAGAAACTCTAGCGTATAAGATCCATTTCTCTAACAAAGAAAAAGACTGCAGATGCACTCGAGAGTTCATCTGCAGTCGGATTTATAGTTTTAAGTTCGTTAAACTTTAAATTTGTTGACCATTTCTCGAAGGTTTTCAGCTAGCTTTGATAGAGAGACAGCTGCTGATGTTACTTCTTCTGAAGCGGCAAGTTGTTCTTCTGTTACAGTTGCGATTTGACCAGCACTATCAGAAGTGACTTTAGCCAGCTGTGAAACTTCTTCAATAGAGGCATTTACTTGCTGCACACTTGCTGACAATTCTTCGGAAATTGCCGAAAGTTCCTGTGTTTGCAAAGTAGATTCGTCGATGGAACTTTTAATCACATTGAATGTTTTCCCTGTTTCTTCAGCTAAATTCACACCATTTGTTACTTCTTGATTTGCATCCTGCATCATTTGGACAGCTTTTTTCGTTTCAGCTTGGATTTTCTCTATAATCGTTGAGATTTGATTTGCAGATGTACTTGATTGTTCTGCAAGCTTACGTACTTCATCAGCTACAACGGCAAAGCCTTTACCATGTTCGCCTGCACGCGCAGATTCAATCGCTGCGTTTAAGGCAAGTAAATTCGTTTGATCAGCAATATTGGTAATTACCTCGATAATATTTCCGATTTCTTTCGATTTGCTTTCTAATTCCTGTATAACTAGATTTGTTTCCAAATTAGCTTGAGAGATTGTCTTCATTTGATCAATGACATTTTGTACATTCTTATAGCCAATTTCTGTTTGACTAGTCGATTGTACAGAAGACTCTGCTACACTAGAGGCATTATCTGCAATTTTTGTAATCGCGGTTGTGATTTCATCAATTGCTTGTGCACTTTCTTCTGTATTGACCCCTTGAATTTCCACATTTTTCGCTACCTCTGTGATCGAGACTGCTACTTGATTTGTTGCAGCTGTGGACTGTTCAGAGCTTGCCAATAATTCTTCCGCCGCACTTGAAAGGTGAATCGAAGAAGCCGTCACTTCGTTAATCATCACCTTTAAGTTTTGCGACATTTCATTAAAGCTTGTAGCTAAATCGCTTAATTCATCACCAGCAGAATCTTCAACCTCCGAAGTAAAGTCTCCATTTCCAGCCAATTGAAGAGATGATGTCAATCGGTTCAATCTCAATTTTATTCTTCGAGTAAAGAATGCAACACCGGCTGAGGCTAAAATGATGACGATTACTAATACGATTAAGAAATCCTTAGATATTTTCGAAATAATGCTATCGATAATTTCCTGAGGTGCGCCGACATATAGTATCCCGACAGTTTCTCCCTGCGAATCTTTTAAAGGCATATAAGCTGCTTGATAAAGATATCCTTGCACATCTGCTTCACCTAGATATTGCTCACCTTTTGTAATCACAGTCTCCGCAACGGCGGGTGAAACTTGTGTACCAAGAACGCGTTCCCCGTCCTTCATCACATTTGTAGCCACACGTGTATCCTCCTGGAATATCGTTACCGTATCGCCAGTGTCTTCTCCAATTTGATCTACTATTTCTGTATTATCATTAATAAGCGTAGACCCTTTATAGAGTTGATCGTCCTTGATTTCCCAGTAACCTGGATATGCGCTGTCAAGATAGCTCGTCGTTAGCTTCAAATCTGCTTGCGCTTTTTGTAGGGCAAATTCTTTAATGCCAGCTTTTACTTCACGATTCACTACAACACCAATGACTGTTGAGAGTAATAGAACAACAATCAACACAATTAGGTTTATTTTTGTACCCAATTTAAATTTCATATACTACATCCTTACCTTAGTTTTTTAGTGACTTGATGACTAACTCTAGTTTGTTTTAGGTAAATGTTAAGAATGCGATTGAAAGGTCCAATAATGATTTAACAAAAAGTTAACACCTGGAATCACTAAAATCGTAACTAACTCTCCTATAAAATAATGAAAGGCGAAGATACGGACAATGAGAAACATCAGCAAGAAATTCAAGATAAAACCGATTGCTGACACGAGCATAAAACGAATAGCCTTCTGCTGGGTAATGGTACTCCCAAATGTATATTTTACATTCAGAAAAAAAGACACAATGGTCATTATGATAAAAGAAGCTGCCGATCCTAATACTGGATCCATATGCACTCCCTCTATTAAAATAAACACGGCTAAAAAGTAGATTAATGTACTAAAAATCCCGACAAAACTATATTTTATAAACTTTAGAAATAATGTATTCCTTAGTAGCATCTCTTCCCTTTCCGACTCTTTCCATCAACTTTTAGTATCGTCAATGCGGGAAAGATTCTTTACCCTGTTCACATATTCGTAACACAATTTTCTGCTGAGCCCTTTCTTAATACCGTTCTTCCTTAAGCAAGATGGATGGGGAATGTTTTTTACGATTGATTAACAGCACTAATTGCAAAAATACAACGGGTAAAAAGGATTTTTTATAAGCAAGATACTTTGGTTCCCAATCTGTCGCAAATTTACTTTTAAACTCTTTTAATCCTTTAAAGTTGTATTTCTTATTTCCATATTGGTAGACAAGACGAATCATTTTTTCACTTATTAACGAATGATCGCAGTTTCCCACATTAGCTAGTGGCGCCATACCCAAACTGCATTTTTCATAGCCGGATTCTTTTGCCCACAGTATGATTTTTGTAAATAGGACATCCATTGTCCCGTGTGGACTCTGTTTACAATTTCGCATCAAATCGATCGTTACTGTTTTCTTATAATCTGTTGCTAATGTGGCAAAAGCCATAATCTTCCCTTCTGCGTCATGTAGAAGTGCAATAGGGAACCGCGCTACATAATCGTCCTTAAAAGAAACAACGGAGAACCCCTTTTCTTTTTCGGTTCCTAACCAGCAATCTGAAATACTTTTTATTTCTTTTATCAATTTTGGCGAGTGTGGAGCTTCCACTACACTAAACGTAAACCCGTTGCGAGTGAACTTGTTGACTCTTGTACGCAGCTTTGCTCCCTTTTTTCCTTCTATAGAAAAGTTCGTCAACTTTATAAGTGCCTCTTCTCCCAGCTTCATAAATCGAAATCCTGCATCATGATAAAACTGCATATAACGAGGATTGACTTGATAATAGACAGGTTTCACTCTCTTTTGCTTACAGAACTCATTAAATTCTTTTAGCGCATTTGAAAGAGCTGCTTCCTCCCCGATAGGGTCACCCAGTACTACATATTTATCGAAAATTTGTTTATAAACTATCAATACATTTTGGTCTTTTGTCCAAAACTGGTCTTTATCCTTCAGAAAAAGGAGATGGGAAACATGGTTACCCCCGTTCGACTTTAAAAAAGGGAGCAATTCATCATATTCAATATGTTCCTGATTTACTGATAAACCTCTTTTAATAGGCTTGTATGGAATGTTAGGTATGAGGTTTTTCATAGAAACCATGGGTATTTCCTCCTGTAATCGTCACATCATTATCTTTTTTGATAATACCACATGGTAAGTACGGTTCATAGATAGCAAATATTAACTCTTTCTTCTAATTTCTCGAATTGGCGACCTGCTATTTTTTAAAAAAATAATGCCATATTTTACCCTGAATAAATCTATAAACAATCAATTCTATCTATCGATATAAAGGTATGAAGATTTTTGTTCATACAAATCTATCAAAACCCATTACACCAAAGGAGTTAACACCATGAAATGGATCAAAAACCTAAAGCTTACCCAGAAGTTCACCCTACTCTTAGTGATTACACTATTAAGCTTGTTATTAATAGGCGGTATTAGCTTAATGCAATTCTCGAAAATGGGAGATAAGTTGGAGGATATGTACGATAACAAACTGGCTCCAATTGAAACAGTTAGTGTACTAAGAAGTAATTCCCTCTATGTACGATTAGCATTAATCGAACTAATGATTAATACAGATAAAGCTCGCACGGATGAGCTTTTAACAGCTGTTAATGATCGCGTGAGCGCCAACAAAGAACTAAGAGCTTCCTATATTACAAATGACCCTGATGAATTGGCGGTATTCGATAAGATAAATAGCTTGGCAGCTGACTACTCGCCTTATCAAGACCAAATACTGACTTTGGTCAAAAATGGGAAAAACAATGAAAGCTATGCATTATATGTTGCTGAAGTGGCACCAATTTTAAACGAAATCGACGACCTGTATACTCAAGTGATCGATTTAAATAGCGAAGATGCTAAGTCAGTGAATGAGCAAAACGAAAAAGACATTCACTCATCAACGATTTTATTAATTATTGTCATTGCTATCGGGTTAATTCTATACGTTGTTATAAGCTGGCTGATTGCTCAACTTATTTCCAGACCTACAAAAGAGATGGAAGAGTTGATGAAGAAAGCAGAACAAGGCGACTTAACTGTTCAAAGCACCTACAAATCCAATGATGAAATTGGCTCTCTTGCCCATTCATTTAACGAAATGTTAACTCATTTAAAAAGCTTAATCATGAATGTTCGTGAATCCTCTGACCAAGTTGCTGCATCGTCCGAGCAACTGATTGCAAGCGCAGAAGAAACAAGCACCGCATCTCAACATATCGCTGAAGCAAGTACTTATCTTGCGGCAGGAGCTGAAGGTGCTGTAACACATACTGATGAAATTGCCGTTTCAACACATGAAACAGCGGAGAGCATTAAGCAAATCGCTCAATCTGTCACACTTGTATCCGAGCATTCTACTGCAACAACGCAAGAATCCGAAAGAGGAAATGTAGCCCTAAATAAAACTATCGATCAGATGAAATCCATCAACAATACTGTTTTGGCTTCATCAAACGTGATTAAGGATCTAGGCAACCGTTCTTCTGAAATCGAAAAAATTGTAGGTGTGATTTCTGGAATTTCAGAGCAAACAAATTTATTAGCCCTAAATGCAGCCATTGAAGCAGCAAGAGCTGGTGAGAACGGGAAAGGCTTTGCTGTTGTAGCTGAGGAAGTTAGAAAATTAGCTGAGGAATCTAGACGTTCTGCCGAGCAGATTACACACCTCATTGTAGATATCCAAAACAGCACAATGGAAGCTGTAGCTTCTATGGACAAATGTACTTCAGAAGTAGAAACTGGACTGCATCTAATTAACGAAACTGGTGAATCGTTTGGCAAAATCCTGCATTCTGCAACGGATGTATCAAAACAATCAGTTGAAGTATCGGTTACATCTGAACAAATCGCTTCAGCTGTCGAACAAATTAACATGAAAATTCTAAATGTATCGAAGTCTGCTGAGGAAGCTTCAGCTAACTCTCAAACAGTAGCATCAGGTGCAGAGGAACAACTTGCTTCCATGGAGGAAATTACAGCTTCAGCCCATGCACTAGCTAAAATGGCCGAAGATCTTCGAAGCACTGTGAATACATTTAAAGTTTAATAAGCTTAACGAGTTTGCTTATTTTGCAAGTGGAGAAACCATTCATGTTTCTCCGCTTGTTTTTTGTTTGAAAGACATAAATTTTTGAGTGTAATCAATGTGAGATACTGCTTGTGAAAGTCTCGCCACTTTTGCGCAAAATCTAGCCACTTTCCCAGAAAAACTCGCCATTTCAAAAAGCTCAGTAAAATTAACAAGGAGCAAATTTTCCAAACAAAGAAGTATTTTTATCCAAGCTGATGAAGTACTTTCAAGCTGATATACTCTCTCAAGAAGTTCTTCATCACGCTTATGATGCACTTTCAAGCCCCAGTTCCCTCTCAAGAAGTATTTTATCCTCACTAAACTTCTCTCGTTACCAGTAGCCCCTTCGCTATCTACATAACTCCCATCAAAACAAAAAAGCGCTCTTCACCACGCAGATGAAGGACGCTTTCTCACAAATCTTTAAATTGTAAATCGGTTTAATAATACTTTTAGTTCTTGTGCAAACTGAGCGGTTTTTTCGATGGATGCTGTGATGTCTTGAATCGAACCGAGTTGCTCTTCTGATGTTGCCGCTACCTCTCGAATGTATTTTGACGATTCCATCGACTTATCTAAGTTATCATTGATGACGCGCTCAACATCCTCAACTTTTGCAAGCAAGCTTTCAATCTCGATAAAGATTAAATCTACTTCGCTTGTAGACTCTTTTGAAGAGTGATACACATTTTGCAGAACTCCTGTTACATCTTTTAGTCGCTCCATCCCTGTACCGAACTCATTCGTGCCACATTCAATCTCTTTCGCCGCATTAGAAGTATCTGACAGGATTTCGTTAACCAGTTCAGAGATTTGTTTAGCTGACTGTGCGGATTGTCCAGCTAAATTCTTCACTTCATTTGCGACAATGGCAAATCCTTTCCCATGCTCGCCGGCTCTTGCTGCCTCAATAGAAGCATTTAATGCTAACAGGTTTGTTTGTTCGGTAATTGTCGTAATCATGCCAACAATATTCCCTATTTCTGAAGAACGATTTCCTAATTTCTTAATCGTCTCCGAAGAATTTAGAACAGATTGCTGGATATGCGCCATTTGATTTACCAAGTCGTTAATTTCTTCATTTACCTTTGCAACGTCTTTATAAGCATTTTTTGTTTTGTTCGAGACTAAAGAAGAATGGTCTTTAATCTCTGAAACACTTTGTGAAATTTTGTTGATCGATTGTAAATTCGATTTGTTCCCTAATTCCTGATCAACAGAGATTTCTGCTGAATTTTGGACATTCTTTGTTACATCATTGGATAATTGCACCATTTCCCCAGCTCTCTCCAACAAGCCTGAAGTATTATCTGAAACCACTTCACCTTTTTGGAGAATATCTCGAATTAGCTCCTGTAAACTATCCAGTAACGCGTTAAAATTGCTCGCTAACTTTCCAACCTCATCATTTCGATTAATGACTAATCGTTGAGTCAAATCTCCATTATTCGTTGCTAGTTCTTCGATTTTTTCATTCACTTGGTTAATCGGCTTTAGCGAACGATGATTCAGCATATAGCTAATCAGTGCACTTAGCACGATGAAGACAACTGTCATGATGATAAAATAATTCAATAAAGAATTCGCATCGGCAAATGCTTCACTTGTAGGGATAGAAATCATAATCCCCCAATCCATTTCATCTGCCTTGCTATAAAAGACTAAGCTTTCTTCACCATTAAAGTTTGTTTCTATCACACCGCTTTTGCCGCTGATGCTTTCATCAACTAATTTAGTTAGATCATCGTTATTATAGTCGGCGATTTTCTTAGTTAGCGTATCTTGTTTCTTTTCACCAACAACAATCGTGCCGTCAGCAGTAAAGACTGTAACGTATCCACTCTCTCCCAATGTTACGTCTGAGATAATATTCATCAAGCTATCAATTTGATGTCCACCAGAGGCTACCCCAACAACCTCGCCATTAGTGCCATAGATTGGGGATGATGACAACACAATGGGTGCACCATTTAGACTTGGAGATGATGATGGCACTGGGTTATAGGTTTTTGTTAGCTCCTGCATCCCACCTTGATAGTGTTCAAATTCAGCAACCGGAATTTGAGCCCCGCCCAAGTATAAGAAACCTTTCGCATCCATAAAGGCAAATGCATCCGGGTTGTCCATTTTCTCGGCGATTCGCGCTCCTAAAGCATCTGCTTTTTGTGTATCGCTTTGCTTTAACTCATCAGCCTCAGCTATGTATTCCATCGTCTCTTGTTTCCCGGCAATCCATAAATCGATATTCGCCTTGATAGATTCAAGCTGGCTATACGCTTGCTCTTCAAATCGCTCATATAAGAAATTCTTTGCCTTCAAATAACCAAACGCAGAGATACTAATCATTGAGATGGCAATCAACAAGCTAATAACAAGCGTATTCTTAAAAACTAACTTCATTCCGTAACACTCCTATTCTTATATATTTTTTCTACCGCTTGTCTCTTGCAATAAGCTTACGACTTATTAAAGAAGTGCTATAAAAAAATCCACCTTGAAAAAAGGTGGATTTATCAAATATAAAGCCATCTTTTTCGGTAACCCAGCCACCATAACAATTACGTTTTAGGTCTGCAGCTTTGCGTCCCTACCTTTCGATAGGTTTGCCATTATCGTAAGATTTAATTTGGCCTTAAGTGTACCATATTCTCTCTATGAAAAACATTGAATATAATATCTTAGAATAGCATTATTTCCCTCTATTTTTACATTCCTGCATCAAGTATTTTGTAATTGTATATAACGACTATTGAATGTAAATTCTGTTATTATTAATAGACAAAATTATATAAGAATTGGAGAGGATTCATTGATGGACCACTGGAATGCTGTTTTGAAGATTATTGCAGGGAAAATTTCACAGCCTAGCTTTGAGACTTGGTTGAAAGCTACCAGAGCAGAAATAACAGATAATAATACAGTGATTGTTTATGGACCGAACTCCTTTGCGGTAGAGTGGTTGAAGACTCACTATTCTGATCTAATAATCCAAACTCTTGAAAAAGTGACAGGTCAAGCTTATACAGTTGAAATCAAAACGGCTACGAAAGATGAACGAGAAGAAGTTATTACTTATTCAACTAATTCTTTAGAAACGAAAAACTACGATGAAAGTGAATTAAATACTCTAAAAAGTATAATTTCCCAACAATCTGCTACAATCAATAATCAGCAAAGAACAATTGATGATTTGGATAAGCGTGTTACGATATTGGAGTTGAAATTGAAGTTGTACCTTGAAGCTTCTAACCAAGAAACAGCGTCAAAAAGTTAGAAATAGGACATCAATTGTTTATGAAATTAATTCCTCTAAAATAAAAAACGAATCCCAAAAGGAATTCGTTTTTTGACTTATTATAGTTTAAATTTCTTTACTGCTTCGTTTAAGTTTTCAGCCATCTGCGATAGCACATTAGCTGATGAGGAGATCTCTTCCATCGTTGCGGCTTGTTCTTCTGAAGAAGCTGCGACATTCTGGATATTCCCTGAAGTTTGCGTTGAAATTGCACTTAAGTCATCCATTGATGCTGAAATCAGGTGTACCCCTTTATTCATATCGCCAATTGCATGGTTAATCTCTAAAATTTGCGTATTTACATTATTCACCGATTGCAAAATATTACCGAAGTCAACACCGACATGCTCGAAGGAAGAAACCCCGTCCTTCAACGTATTGTAGCCTACAGACATGTATTTAACCGCGTTCGTAGCCTCGTCTTTAATGATTTCAATTTTGCTTCTGATATGGTTAGCCGCATCTTTTGATTGGTCGGCCAATTTGCGCACCTCTTCGGCTACAACTGCAAATCCTTTACCATGCTCTCCAGCTCTTGCCGCTTCAATGGAAGCATTTAAAGCAAGTAAGTTTGTTTGATCTGTGATTTCTGTGATGATCGATACGATATCGCTAATTTCTTTTGTATAGTCACTTAAACGATTGACTACATCCGAAGTTTCTTGAATCGTTTTATAAGTGACATGAATTTTTTCAACTGCAGTTTCAATTGCCATGCTGCCATTTTCTGCAATGTTGGTAGTGTTTTGCGAATTGTCCGCTACCATACTCAGATTGTCCGTAATTTGCTGCATGCTGCTCGATATGTTCGTCACGCTATCGTTCATGTTCTCGATATGCGATACTTGGTTATCCATCCCGCTTGAAACTTCTTGAATCGAGCCCGTGATCTGATTGATTGATTGGCTCGTTTGCTCCGCACCAGCCATAAGCTCCTGTGAAGTTGCCGCAACCTGCTCTCCACTCTCAGAAATAGAGGCAATCAATTCATTTAAGTTCTTGACCATTCCTTGAATACCTTCAGCTAGTTGGGCAATTTCATCCTTGCCTTTGATTTGGAACTCATCTATTGATAAGTCTCCACCAGCTACTCGGTTCACATAATTGCGGATTAAAATAAGTGGATTGATAATTTTCTTACTAACAAAGTAGGCAATAATCCCACCGATTACGATAAAGATTAGCGAGATAATAATTGAGATATTAACGATGGACGATAATAACTTTTGGATAAATGAAGCATCAATATCAATCCCGATTAACATGTCCGTTCCTTCGATTGGTGCAGAAATCGATTTATGGACCCCGTATTCATCCTCATAGATATCACTAATTTCAGTCGTACCATTCGAAAAGGTTTTGCTCATTTCCTCAGTTAAAGCATATTCTGTTCCATATAAGTCATCGCCATTAACGCCAACAATGTAACTATTGCCGCCTTTTTCAGTTAGAATATAGGCCAATTCAACAGAATCATTTGCTTGTGCATACTGGTTCAGTGAATCCATAAGCTCTTGATACTTCTCTGTATCGCCATTATCTGCTGCAATTGCAACAGCTGGGTCAATTTCCTTTTGAGCTTCGTGTACTAATAGCTCAAGGTTTTTTTCAAATTGAACTAGCACATGATTATTCACAATGCTTTGAGAGAAAAAATAGAGAATCAAGCTAAAACATATAGAGAAAATCGCAATTGGAATAACAAAGCTTAGAATATATTTTATAAGGATTGAGTGTTTAAATTTAGATAAGAACTTCATGTTGTGCCTCCTCCAGTTCCTTGATGGCATTTTCAACTCCAGTAATGATATGGTCTAAATGCTCAAGTGTCGTGTATGGAGAAATCGAGAAAAACTTTGCCGCATATATTGGCTGACGCTCTGTAGAATCTACAACGTCTACCAAACATTGTTTTTTCGTATCGCCAAAGAATACACCCTCACGATTTTTACCTAAGATTTCAAACAATTGATTGTTTAACTCGTTTGTTTTTGCTATGTCTTTGACCGTAGCCTGCCCACTAATTTCCAACGCCCAGTTCGATTGACTTTCATACAACCTAAAATTAGTAACAGGTCCGATTGTTTCGTTATTTGTAATGGCGAATCTAGGAATTTTGGCTACTAATTTTTCTCTGAAAGCGAGATTAACACGAATATAGTTCGCCAGTAATTGTTGATAGCCTTCCATCCCAAAGGCTAGTAAAGATGCATAAATGGAAACAGCACTTCCCATTCTTGAACACTCTAATGTATAGCCTGTGTGATAGCTTCCATAGCCGCGATTGCCGACATAAGGCGTATCAAATTCTTCTAAGTCCAGCAAGCCGAAATCTTTGCCATTTTTCACAAGATATAAACTTGCATTATATGGGTTCTGTCCAAGCTTATGGAAGTCAAAACAACAACTATCAGCTAAATGAATATGCTGCATTCTTTCATTTATTTTTTCTAGGCTGTTTACGACTTCTTTCTCAAATTGCAGTGGATTGTTGGCGAAATCATATTCGCGGAAGAAGCTGTAAAAGCCGCCCATTGCTGAATCAGCATGAATATGTATAGGTTTTAATTGATATTCTGCTTCGAGTGATGAGGCGATTTCTTTAATGGCTTTCACATCATCTATCCCAAAAGTATCTGTTACACCTGTTGTCGCTACGATATAAACCGGAATGCCGCCTTTTTGAATAACCTCTTCCAGCTTACTTGTTAAATCATCCAAGTCCATCGAGTGGTCAGATTCAGCTTTCACCGTAATGAGATGCTTGCTGCCAATCCCAGTCGCTTCAACAGATTTTAATAAACTATAATGGGCATTTTCAGATGCAAAGCAATATAGGTTGTTTGGAATGCCTTCCTCATTTGAATTAGGAAATTGCTTCACAATTGCAAGGCGTAGCCCATTAAAGACAGCACCTTGTCCACCCCATGTTGTATAGCCCCAGCTTTGTGTATAATCGTACCCAACTAATTTAGACATCATCGAAATTATTCGAACTTCTGCTTCAGTAGCTGCCGGTCCATAAACGTCCCATAAACTATTGGAGTTCAATAATGCTGTTGTTAACTGACCAATAATTCCTGGCATACTTGCCACCGGAATAGAATTCGTTACATAATTTCGCGTTTGATATGGGCTGCCTTTTGATAGCTCTATTAACGCTTGAACTACTTCATCCATTCCAACCCCCGATTGAGGTGTATGTGAATTTTCTATTATATCTTTATAAAAATCATTGTCTTTGTCTTGAATCGTACCTAAAGTGGATTTGTTTGGATCTTTTAAACTGTCTATGTTTGCCATTAGACGTTCAATGTTGGATAAGAATGTCGCTTGTTGCTGCTTATTTCCATCCTCACTCGGAAATAATTGTTGTACACTTTTAAAATCCATTGTAATTCCTCCTATTGCTAATGATTTTCTATAGATGGCTTTTATCGGTTTGAATAATCTTGATTGCAAGACATTTTACCTACAAAAAAATCCCTTTAAAGGGATACAAAATGACAGAATAGATTAGCACTCATAAAAGTTTGCAACCCAGCCATCATAGTAAACTACCTTAGACCTGAAGCTTTGCGTCCCCACTTTTCAGTGAGTTTGCCATTGATTTGTAATTATTAACCATTACGGGATAATCATAACATGACAAATAGGTCTTTTTACTATTTTTATTTATTTTGAATTAATAGAAAACTCCTATTGTAAGTACTTAGTTAAATACATGGAATAAGTAAAAAAGAGGTAAGATCTGACAAAAGAATCTTGTCTGATCTTACCTCTTTAATTTAAACTCTTAAGTTATTCATTAGTTGTTGTTTGCGTTAAATCTTTGTTGTAATCGAACTTCGATGGATCAACCTTTGTAAAGTCAGTCGGTGTATAGAATCTCAACAAGTCCCCGTTTACAACTCTATCAGATAATTGAAGCTTATAATCCACTTCTTTTTTGTATTCATCGCCCAACTCTACTTGACTCTCATCTACAGGTAAGCCAGTGGCTGGGTCATAATACTTATCATTTAGTGAATAGATTGTTGGACTCACATAGTCGCCATTTCTAAACATTACTACTTCGTTATGCTCTTTTGATAATAAATCTGTCCCAAATTGAACATAATTATGTGTATCGATTCCAAGTAAGTGCAGTAAAGTCGGAAGAAGGTCAATTTGGCCTCCATAAGTATGGTTAACTCCACCTTCCATACCAGGAACATGAATAATTAATGGCACCTTTTGTAGATCGGCATTTTCTACAGCTGTAATTTCTTTTCCAATGATTTGTTCCATGGCTTTATTATGGTTTTCTGAAATCCCATAATGATCGCCATAAAGAACGAAAATACTGTTTTCATATAAGCCGGACTCTTTTAAATCAGCAAAGAACTGTGCAATGGCTTCATCCGCATAGCGAGCCGTTTGGAAATAATCGTCTACACTTGCATCACCAGTGCTTGCTTTGCCAATTGTTGTTAACTCTTGGTTCATTTTATACGGATAATGATTCGCAACTGTAATCAGTTTCGTATAGAACGGTTGAGGCAAGCTTTCTAGCAGCGGCATTGATTGTTCGAAGAATGGCTTATCTAACAAACCATATTCAGCCATATCGATTTCAGCGCTTGTATCATAATATTTGGCATCAAAGAAATGCTCATAGCCAAATGCTTTGTAAATCTTGTTGCGGTTCCAGAAAGTTCCGCTATTGCCGTGGAATACAGCAGATGTATAGCCATTGTCACCTAAGATAGCTGGTGCTGCTTGGTACGTATTCTCACCTTTTGTAATATAAGCTGATCCTTGTGGTAATCCAAATAATGAGTTTTCTAGCATAAATTCAGCATCAGATGTCTTCCCTTGTGCTGTTTGATGGTAGAAGTTATCAAAATAAAGTGAACTTGAATCTTGTGTTAGTGAATTTAAGAATGGCGTCACTTCTTCACCATTTAATTGATAGTTAATCAAAAAGTTTTGAATTGACTCTAAATGGATATAGATTACATTTTTGCCTTTTGCCACACCAAAGTAATCTGGATTTGGCTCTGCATAATTCGATTTGGCATAGTTGATAACCTCTGTCATATCATCGTTATCAGCTAGTACCCTTTGTGAAGACGCCTTGATCGTTTCAGCAGCGTCATAAATCGTATAGTTATACATTCCTAAATACTTCACAATATAACTTCTATCAAATCCGCGAGTTAATAATTCTGGGCGATCGACATTAGCAAGCTCTAAATTCACAGCAGATAAGCCTACGACAAAAGTAATTACAGCAACTGCTTTTTTAAAGCCTACTCGACTTCTATCTTTTTGTACTTTTTTCGAAACACATAGGTAAATCAAGAAGAATACATCCACAAAGAACAAAATATCATATGGTTTTAATAGAGAAACTACACTGCCGCCTAAATCTCCAAAGTTTTGAGTTTGGCTAATAGTAGGTAGTGTAATAAAGTCACTAAAGAATCGATAATAAACGGCATTTGCATATAACAGAATCGACATAAAGGTATACATGACAGCTAGTAATGCATATCTGCCTTTACCTCTTAAAACGAATGCAAATCCAAGAAACAACATTGCTGATCCTAATGGATTAATCAGTAAAAGAATTTGCTGAAGCGGTCCTTCAACCCCTAAGTTAAACTGGGTTACTTGCGTAATATATGTTTTAAACCAAAGCATGACTACTGCTAAGATATATAGACCAAAAAACTTATTTATAAAGTTAACTTTTTTATTGTTTGTAATTTCCATTTTCGCACCTTCCTATTATTCTATAGCTAAAAAATGTAAGAATAATTCAAAATGGGATTATTATTTCAAAAAAACAATAATCGAATTCTATATTAAAAAATAAATTTCAGAGAACATAACACTATTTATATTTTTCTAGAACATTTTCTAGAACCTTTATACATTACATCTTAAATCATAGTTTTGTCAAGTATATGATTGATTCGCATTTGCCATTTTTATCGAAGCAGCACGTTTACTCATCTATCATTGACGACTTTAAGCAGTGAGAAAAACGACAATCCAATTCCGCTGTAGCTGTTTTGATTCACTAGCAATAAATTATTTCACAATAATATTAGTTTTTCAAGTTCATTATATGATTTTATACCATTCCCCTAGCATTTTCCATATTTATTTGAAAGTTTAGACTAGATTTGGAGATTCTAAACACTTGTTCTATCATTTCTTTTGGTTTACCCATAGTTTGTATGATTTAAAGTGGACATTTACATTATTAACATAACGATTATAGGCCTTAACAAGTTTCATTTTTTCTTTAAATTTTTTACACAAATGAAAAGAAGACATTCCAAATTTTTTGAGACATCTTCTTTTATATAGGAACAACCTCAAGGAATTCATTCCGAACCTTCGAAACCGTTCATGGGAATCCCCTACGAATGAAACAACAGAGGCATAGACTTACATCCAATTGTACAAATTCAAGCTAAAACTGAATATTCATTACAAATCGTTATTAAATATTACTTGCCAATAAGCCCAGGATTTCACTTTAATCTTTGGGCTTTCACACTTTCCTCCTATTTCAGTGCTCTATGCCTTGTTTAATTTTGGAGAATCTGCGAAATATTATTGCAATATAAATGCCATTTACGTAAACGAATTAACACCTCCTTGTTCTTTTTCTCGAAAAAATCTATGTTACGATAATCCTCGAAATAGCAACAAAGAATGTGGAGGAATAAATTCATGCTTAAAAAATTTTTAATTGTACCTGTTGCCGCACTCACGTTAAGTGTTGGTGTTGGTGCTAATGCACAGGCTGCAATGATTACCGTACAAAAAGGGGATACCCTTTGGAATTTAGCACGTACCAATAATACATCTGTTGAAGCTATTCAAACAGTAAACCAGCTTTCAACTGACCTTATTCACCCTGGAGATGTGCTAGCAATTGCAACAGAAAAATACCATACAGTTAAACTCGGAGATACACTATGGGACATCGCTCTAAATCATAATGTATCAGTAGCTCAGCTGAAAGAATGGAACCAATTACATACGGATCTCATTCACCCTGGCTTGAATCTATTAATCTATACTGACTTTAACAAGGATGCTATATCTGTAGCTCACAAAGCAGCAAAACCAGCAGTAGAAAAAAGTAAAGCTGAGACAACTGCTCCAGTAAAAAATAATGAAGTGAAAGAAAAACAAAAAGCAGCTGCTCCTGCTAAGAACAATACACCTGCAAAGAGCAGTACGCCTAAAGAAACTGCTCCAGCAGCAAATAATCCTGCACCAAAAGAGAGTGCACCTGAAGCAACTACTCCTGCAGCAGCCGAGGAAACAGTAAAAGAAACTGCTCCTGAAACAACTGCTCCAGAAGTAAGTGGAACAGTTTCAGCGGAGACTACTGTTGAAGAAAATGCTTCAACTGAAAACAACGAAGATTTAAATGTATTAACAATGCAAGCAACAGCCTACACTGCTTCATGTGAAGGATGTACTGGAATTACTGCTACAGGTATTAATCTATTAGAAAATCCAGATGCAAAAGTAATCTCAGTAGACCCAACAGTTATTCCACTTGGAAGTAAAGTATATGTAGAAGGATACGGTGAAGCAATTGCCGGAGATACTGGCGGCGGCATTAAAGGACATAAAATCGATGTCTTCATCCCTTCAAAAGAAGATGCCATTAATTTTGGTGTAAAACAATTAAAAGTAACAATCTTAGACTAGTAAAATATAATCCAGCCTAGCTATTAGGCTTTATATACAGCAAAAGGAACCGGGATAACGGTTCCTTTTGCTTTTTTCTTTATAAAATTTTATAAGCTATACAGTTTTCGTTCTAGATTGTACGACTGCAACTTTATTAGCAGCTGTTTCCTTCTCTCCTGCATAGTTCGCTCGACTTTCACGAATTAGCCCCATTGCAATGGCACCGAATATTGCAGCAATTCCGATGGCAAAGAAGTTAAATTGAGGTTGCAAGTTAAAGGTTAATAGAATGCCCATATAAGTTGGCGCAACAATCGAACCGATACGTCCAACAGCCATTGTACTACCAAGTGCAGCCGCGCGAACTTCGACTGCATAATATTCTGCCACATACGCATTGGACATATTTTGCAAGCCAACTGAAGCCGCCCCAATAAGAGCGATTAAGCCATAAGCAACATAAATATTTTTTGAGAAGCCAATGAGTACTAACGATAAAGCCCCAACTAGATAAAGCGGAATCAGCACTCGTTTGAAACCAAGGAATTGAATAAGGTTTCCGAAAATCATCGTTCCAATAATCGCCCCTATTTGCAGCACGGCAACAAATAGCAGACTTGACTTCAAATCATAACCTGCATTCATCATTAAAGTTGGAAGCCATGTATTTAAAGAATACATCAAGATAAACGTACAGAAACAAGATAGCCAGAACATAATCGTACTTAATCCAAGTTTATTTTTGAAAAGATCCCGAACCGATGATTTTTGTAAAAGTTCCTTTTCAACATAAGTAAATTGAACATCCTCTTTCAGCTTTGGCTCAATCTTGCGCAGTACGGCAACAAGACTCTTAGTATCCTTTTGTTTCATCAAAGTGCTAATCGATTCTGGAATGATTCGAACAATAAATGGCAAGAGCAGCAATGGCAAACCACCTATCCAGTAAACTGGCTGCCAACCGAATTTTTCGAGCAGCAGTTGACCGCTAAATGATGCACTCATCGCTCCTACGGAATAGCCGCAAAATATGAAAGAAACAATCGCCGCACGATGCTTTGCCGGTGCGTACTCTGAAATTAGAGCTGCAATATTTGGCATAACGCCACCAAAGCCCACTCCAGCAATAACACGACAAATGATAAAGAAAAGTGGTGACGGTGCAAAGCCAGATAATAAGGTAAAGAAGCTAAATAGGAATGTTGTTAAAACAATTATCCGTTTTTTCCCGAATCGGTCTGCAAACAATCCAAACAACACTGCACCAACTGCTGTACCCATTGTCGTATAACTGCTAATTGCTCCCGCAAAAATATTCGAGATTCCCCAGTCCGCTTTTAGCAAAGGAACGGTCGCACCATATATAACAACATCATAGCCATCAAACATCATGATAAAAAACAAACAAATAACAAGTATATAGTGGAAACTTTTTATCTTACTCTGATTAACAAGATCAACAGGATTGACAGTATTCATCGAAACCACTCCGATTTATATTAATTTAAGTTTGTTTTTCAAGGAAGTAGATTATTGCCAAATTTCGTCCGCGATTTCTTTTACAAAGCGAAGCTTCGCCCACTGTTGTTCTTCTGATAGAATATTGCCTTCTTCTGTTGATGAAAAGCCGCACTGTGGACTTAAACAAAGCTGGTCAAGAGATACATACTTGGCTGCTTCTTGAATACGCGCTTTCACTTTTTCCTTATCTTCTAATTCACCTGACTTGGATGTAATCAGGCCAAGAACGATTTTAAGATCTTTTCGGTTAACAAATTTCAATGGTTCGAAGCTTCCTGAACGCTCGTCATCAAATTCCAGGAATAGACCATCTACATCCAACCCGCCAAAAATCACTTCAGAGGCATAATCATACCCGCCGCTTGAGAAATAATTCGATTTATAGTTCCCGCGGCAAATATGCATTGTCACAGTTAACCACTCTGGTTTATGGGCAAGGGATTCATTAATCATCGATTGCATTACTTTTAACTCTTCAGCTGGATCCAACCCTTTCGCACGCAGCTTTTCATGACCTTCTGGGGAGAATAAATCTGCCCACGCTGTATCATCTAATTGCAAGTAACGGCAGCCTGCATCATAAAATGCTTGGATTGCTTTTTGATAAGCCTTCACTGTGTCTTGTTGAAGTGCTTTTCTATCGCTATAAATTTCTTCGTTTAAATCAGCACGATAGACAAGCATATTAGGACTTGGAATTGTTTGTTTAACAATCTTCTCCCCAGCATGCTCTTTTAAAAATTGGAAATGCTCAATAAATGGGTGTGCGGTAAAATCGATTTTGCCAACAATACGAATTCCTTCTTTTCGCGTCTCCATTTTATGGAAGTTTAAACCAGTTTCCTTTTCATAATATTCAACGCCATCAAGCCCACCTAAAAAGTCAAAATGCCACCAGCTTCTGCGGAATTCTCCATCTGTCACTGCTAGTACACCGTTTTCCTTTTGTTTTTCAATCAGGCGGATAATCTCGCTATTTTCTACATTTGTTAGCTCTTCAGCTGTAATAGCCCCCGCGTTAAATTGTTCACGTGCCTTTACTAAATTGGCAGAGCGCAATAAGCTCCCCACATGATCATATCGAAATGGTAATGTTATATTTTTTACTGTCATCGTATTATCTCCTCTACTTTTTTAATGTAAGGAAATTGTAGCACGATAAAATTGGCAGCATATAACACCTATAATTTATCTCTAGCTATAGTTTTTAGCTATAGCTAAACTTGTTCATCGGCAATTGTTTCTTTTAAATAGTCAATATAGATATTCGCTAATGGCGAACTTTTCACGTTTTTGTGTGTGATATAGCCAACTGTAATTCGTTCATCTACCTGCAAAGGAATCGATACGATATCCTTGCCATTTAGCTTTTGGCTAATTACCCCCGTCGAAATTGTGTAGCCATTTAGACCAATCAACAAGTTAAAGAGTGTTGCTCGATCACTAACACGAATATTTTTAGGCCTTGATAAAGTACTTAAAATTTCCTCAGAAAAATAAAACGAATTATAATCTCCTTGTTCAAAGGAAAGATACGGATAAGGCATTAAATCTGTTAATGTCACAAACTCTTGCTGTGCAAGCGGATTTCCTGAACTGATAAACACATGCGGCTTTGCTTCAAACAGCTCGTGAAAAAGCAGATTCCCTTCTCTAAGAAATTTATGAATAACATTTTTGTTAAAATCATTTACATATAAAATGCCAATTTCACTTCGCAGATTTTTTACATCTTCAATAATTTCATAGGTTCTTGTTTCTCTTAACGTGAATTCGTACTCATCCCGTTTGTAGTCTTTTAATAGACGTACAAAGGCACTTACCGCAAAGGCATAATGCTGCGCAGAAACAGAGAAGTGTTGTTGGATGGATTGTGCATTGGCATAGCGATTTTCAAGCAGCTCCGCTTGCTCAACAACTTGTCTAGCATATCCTAAAAACTCTTCCCCTTCTGGTGTTATGATGATTCCTTTATTGGTTCTAAAAAAAATCATAACGCCGATTTCAGCCTCTAACTCTTTTAGCGCATTCGAAAGGCTTGGCTGACTAATGAATAAATTTTGTGCGGCTTTACTAATTGAGCGGCTTCTCGCAACCTCAATGACATACTTTAACTGTTGTAATGTCATTATCTCTCACCTCTTCTTGTAAACGAATTTATAGTATGTTATGTACGAATTGTTCTCGCTTATCTATTTTATCATTTGAATGAAAAAAGTGCCTGACTCAAATGTATAGTCAGGCACTGGCATAATTTGTTGTGTAACTGTTAAAGCAAAAATTATTGAAGGATACGTTTTGCAAATAAATAGTTTTTCGCCCAATAAGAATTTTTCATAACATTCGTTGTAATCATCACACCTTTAGATGTCGAAGCATGAATCATACTTCCATCCCCCATATAGATACCAACATGGGCAACTCGTCCATCTGTGTATGTGTCATTCATAGTGAAGAACAGTAAATCCCCTGCTTTTAGATTTGCAGTGGCTACCGATACACCTTTACTAGCCTGATCTCTGGATACTCGCGGAAGCTGTACCCCAGAATTTCCAAAGACATATTGAGTGAAAGATGAACAGTCAAAAAGTTTAGGCGCTTCTGCTAATGTCGCACCATATTTATATTTGGCGCCAATATATTTCTTCGCCTCTTCAAGGATTTTCGTTACTTGCTGCGCTACAGTGTCGCCACTATTATTTTTAACTGGCTCCTGCTCTTTCACTGGCTCCATTTCCCCTTTAGAGGCGGATGAATCTGGAGTTGGAATGTTTAACACTTGTCCATCATGAATCGTGTTTGTTGTAAGATTGTTTGCTTTTTTCAACTCATCCACCGTGATATGATGAATTCGGGCAATGTTGTACAATGTGTCGCCCTTATGCACTTCATATTTCGTCGCAGGGTTTTGGATTTGAATCGAACCATTTTCCTTCTTGTACGTAATATACGAGTTAAAAATCGCTCCTCCGGCATGAAGTGAGACGTAAGGCGTTTCATTAATCCATCGCGGTGCTTCAATATTGATATATTCATTTCCCTTTTTAGCCTGTGTTCCACCCATTGTTATGCGGATTACCGTAGAGCCATCCGTTACCTCATAGGTCTTTGTTTTTTCTTCGAATTTAATGTTGTTATAATTTAAAATTTTTGCAAGATCTATAAATGGCAGATAGTACACGCCATTTTCTATAATCGGGTTAATTCCACTTACAACTTTACCATTGATGAAAACACCCGCATTGGGAACAGATTGGACTTGGGCATTGGTACTCATTGTTCCAGTTATACAAATGCCCAAGACTAACATGAATACAATTGTCGTTCGTAAAAGTTTCCTCATTGCTTCTCTCCCTATAATTTGTTTTCCCTGCTTATAGGTTATAATGGTTTTTAATCGTTTTTTTATGCTAGCTAAATTTATAGGGCTATATTTTAGGTTTATTTTACTAAAAAAAGAACTCCCTAATTAGAGTTCTTCCTAGTTTAATAAAATCGGTAACAGGCAATTTCTACTGTTCAGCTGTTAAGTAATCCTGTGCTTAATAAAACTCATTTCCACTCATTTTTGAAATGCTCTCACAGAACTTCGACCATTTTTGTGGAAAATGGTTACTTCCATGCTTAATTTCACAATGTGTGTCTAGTTCAATTCGAATAGACCAATGATTGCCATCTAAAACGAAGGGTTGTTCATAAATTTCTGCCCAATTTAGAAAATCACATTTATAAAGTTCTTCAAGAAACCATTTCTTTTCTTCATCAGTTATCACAGGCTTAATAATAGAAGGAATCGAAAAATGTTGCTCATAATCGATCTGTTTTGTTTGTAAATTTATATCTATATTAAAAGAAGGGCCCGGAAAGCCTCCAGAACACACAGTAATTTTATTTATCGATTCATATGGTTTTTTCCCTCTATATTTCTTCCATGTATATTTACAATTCATACAATAATATTTCCCATTTCCACGTGTATAAACTAAAGGAAAATCATCTTCCTCATCCCCATAAAACTGAATGTCTGTTACACATTGTGGTGGATGTACGATATCCGTAGTTTGATGGGAACCACACTTAGGGCAAATCGGTGAGGTTTTTTGTGATTGTTTCATTGTGCGCTCCTCAACTTTACAGTTTTTTAATTACTTAAAGTTTACCTCTTGAAAAATATTGAATTGAATATTAATACTTTTTTCAGATAAAAATTATATCATATGCCCCATTTTAACATGATGTAACTATTATTAATATCGCACCACAATTTTCACCGATTCCATTGTATAGTATGAAACCTACAGTCAAAATACTGCTATAAATATTATTCGTAAAAAAGTACCAGGTACACAAAGATTTTGAAATCATTTGTTTACCTGGCACGGTTTATTTTTCTTTATAAAGCGCTTGCTCTTATATCATTTTCTGAGAAAGAATCTTGAGTTTCGCAGTAGTTCTTTCCATTGATGGTACGAAGATTAATGTGAATGCTGCGATAAATGCTGGAATAGCAAATGCAATAAAGCACATATACGTAGGCAATTCCCCTGCCAGCAAATAACCGCCTAAAATGGGACCTGAAATTGCACCAATCCGTCCAACACTAAGTGCTGTTCCTAAAGCTGTTGATCTCATGGCTGTAGGAAACGACGATGATATAAAGGCATTATTTAAGTTTTGCGCTCCAATCGACGCTGCACCGGCAAAGCCGACCAAAAGATAGAGCACAAATACATTCGTATTAAATGCCAGTAACAGTAAGCATATCCCTCCAATCGAATAGAGTGAGGTTAAGACTGCCTTCGAGCCTACACGATCTGCAATATACCCTCCAACAAGGGAACCAATAATGGCGCCAATATTCAAGTTAAGCAGGAATAGCAAGCTCGAAGTCAACGCGTATCCAGATGCTACCATCATTTGTGGCAACCACGTGCTTAAACCATATACCAGCAGTAAACTCATAAAACAAATTATCCAAAATAAAAGCGTCGCTCGAGTTCTTCCTTCTTTAAATAACTTAGTCAGCGGAACACCCTCTGTCTTCATATTCACAATAAGATGATCCTGTTCCTCGAGTTTATAAGCTGGATTCAATCGATGCAACATAGCCTTTGCTTCTTCAATTCGTCCATTTTTCACATAGAAATAAATTGATTCTGGCAACGAAAAAATCATGATTGGCAAAAATAACAGCGGAATCGCACCGATAAAAAACATCCACTGCCAACCAAGCGATGGAATCACCCACATCCCACATAAAGCAACGATAATACCGCCGATTGAATAACCGCTAAACATAATCCCCACCAAAATATTACGCATATTCTTTGGCGCGTATTCAGCAGTTAACGTTACAAGCAAGGGTGGGATTCCCCCTAACCCTATACCGGAAACAAACCGAAAGATGATAAATAACGTAATATTATCCGCTAATCCTGTTAATAAAGAAAAAATGCTGAATATTGCTGTACAAATGATAATGACACTCTTGCGTCCCAACTTATCTGCTATCATCCCTGAAAAAACAGATCCAATTAAGCTTCCAATCAGTGTAACCGCACCAATCAAACCAAGTGTTGAAGTGCTGGCTCCCCAGTTTTGTGTTAATGTCGGAATGACAGAACTAAATACGACTAAATCATAGCCATCAAACAATATTAATACAATGCACCACAAAAGAACTTTAAAATGGGCACTATTAAATTTGCTGTTGCCAATCATAGTCGCTACTTCTATATTTCTCATAGCTTAATCTCTCCAAAAAGAATTTTTCTACTTGATGAACTGTTACTTCCTGTATTTTTCCGATTGAACAATTCGAGCATACAGCACCTTGATAATGCTCATCTATGTTGAACGTTTGAACTTGAACAGGTACTTCTTTTCCATCTTGATAAACACTGCCGCTTTGAATTATATCGATGCTGTTGAGGTCTACAGATAAGCCAGTCCCAAGCCACTTCACGTAACTTTCTTTCGCCGTCCATAAATAATAGAAATCTTCCAGCGTATCGACTTGAAAGCATTTCCTCTCTCTTTCAGTCCAGATGCTTTGAAATAGCGAAAAATCCCGCTGTTGTTTTTCCTCAATATCGATACCTACAGGACTGTCACCTATTGCACAAACGACATAGCGACCCGCATGCGAAATATTAAAATAAAGTTAGTGACTTGTTAACTCCTCTTTACCAAATTTGTTCGCTTGAAAAGCTAATTCTGATGGTTCACATTGCAATTGTTTGGCTAATTCCATTTGTGTTAACAACGTTCCAAAAAGACTGCGCAAACGATCCTCATAAGAACGGAACCTCAAAATATGACCTTGGCGCTCTTTAGAAAGACAGCCAAGAAGCTGGTCAAACAGCCTCTCCTCTATCCCTTCCAGTCGACATACATACAAATGCATCATCGGACTTGTCCAAATTTCATCATGCCATCACACTGTCCATAGCTTTACGCAAGCTCTTAGGACGCATATCCTGCCAATGATTTTCAATATACTTAAGACAAATGCTTTTCACTTCCGGTCCATGCTCTTTCGTCCAGCCTTCTGGAATGGCAATAACAGCTGGCCATAAGGAATACTGACTCTCTTCATTTACTAAAACAACAAAACTTCCTTGGTCATTTTCAAATGGATTATACATATTGTTCGTCCCCTTCCTTCTCCATTAGTGCATTTTTAAGAATACCGGCAATTTCTGCAAGTGGTATTGGCTGGCACATATCCTTATGTCGGCACGCAATATTAAAGCTTGTGATTTGTCCGGTAATAAATGGTGCCCAAATTTGTGGTTCTACATCAGGTACCCAATCCGGCAGAACCGTTGATTTGAAGAATAGTGCATCCCCTTGATAACAGCCCGCTTTATGCTCTTTTAATAATCGAATGGAATTTTTATAAACCTCTTTTAAGTTCATAATCGTATCTCCTGATAGGGATGCTAGTGCACTGCCTTCTGCCTGCAGCTGCTCTATGACAAATTCTTGTGTCAGCTCTTGCGTCACTTCTGGTTCGTAGCCGGCCAATGCTAATAGTGCGACAAGCGCTTCTTGATCTTCCTCCAGCTCAAATGGTGGAGTGAAAGAAATTGGATAGGCATCCAATATAATCAGGTCCTCTACTTCATAGCCTCTTTTTTGTAATTGAACCGCCATTTCCTGAACGACATTGCCTCCAAGCGACCAGCCTAATAAGCGATAGGGACCTTCCGGCTGAAGCTGTTGTATGACATCAACATATCCTTCCGCCATTTCCGTCAAGCTACTTGGCAATACATCCTTCTTGCCAATCCCTTTTGCTTGAAGGCCATAAATGCCCATATCGCTTGGCAATGTTTTTAATAGACCCGCATAACACCAGCTTAACCCACCTGCTGGATGTACACAGAACAACGCATCTTTTCCTTCACGCAATGGCAATAGGACATCCAATGCATGTTGATCATCGTCGCCATTTAGTTTCCCGGACAATCTTGCCACAGTCGGTGCTTCAAACAAATGTCCGATATTCAGCTCTTTCCCAAAGGCATTTTTAATCCGTCCGATAAGCTGAACCGCAAGTAATGAATGTCCGCCTAGCTCAAAGAATCCATCATCTATGCCCACTTGCGATACATTTAGAACATCTTTGAAAATTTCGCAAAGCAGCTCTTCCTGTGGATTACGAGGTAAGATGACTTCTTGCAGACTTACATTTGGCATAGGCAAAGCGTTTTTATTTAACTTGCCGTTAGTTGTTAAAGGAATCTCCTCGATCATCGTAAATGTCGATGGAATCATATAATCTGGCAGATCACCTGCAGCAAATTGGCGGATGGCCGTCATATCTATTTCTTGCTCCTGTTCTGTCACTAGATAAGCTGCTAACCTTAGATCTCCGGGAACATCCTCTCTTACAATGACTGCAACTTGTGCAATTTGCGGATGTTTCAGCAAGACATTTTCGATTTCACCTAATTCAATGCGGAAGCCGCGTATTTTTACTTGATGATCAATGCGCCCGATATAGTCTAACTCTCCGTTTTTCGTCCAGCGCGCTAAATCTCCTGTTCGGTACATTCTGCTGCCTGGCTTTCCATAAGGATTGGCAATAAAGCGTTCTGCTGTTAAGGCTTTTCGTTCAAAATACCCTCTGGCCAACCCTTCACCTGCAACGTACATTTCCCCAATCACATTGGGCGGTACGGGTTGAAGATTTGCATCCAGCACATAGACATTTAAATCTGGAATCATACTGCCTACTAAACTGTTAGCATCTCTCTTTAAAAGCTCTTTATCCAGCTTCATATAACTTACATGGACAGTCGTTTCTGTAATCCCGTACATATTGATCAGCTCTGGTTTACAATCCGCATGTCTGCTGTACCAATCTTCTAATCGCTTGAGATCTAAAGCTTCTCCCCCGAAGACAATATAGCGGAGGGATAATTGGCTGCCAAGCTCTGGACACT
>Ga0182745_1000677_pt1 | contig 35942 bp, 31 predicted proteins | sample eDN3rd30CKraftBY_FD_128523 | JGI IMG/M metagenome (GOLD analysis project Ga0182745, IMG submission 128523) | Enriched backyard soil microbial communities from Emeryville, California, USA - eDNA 3rd pass 30_C Kraft BY (version 2) (version 2) | ecosystem: Environmental > Terrestrial > Soil >...
AGAGCAAGGCAGGCAGCTTGTTAGTTTCATTGGCTGCTTTGGGGAGACGCAGGTCGAGCGGCGTGGTGTCTTGCTCATCGAAGGGCAGCAACTGTTGCAGAGCGGGCAGCAGTATCGCACGCCGCTGTTCCCATTCGGCAAGGGTGGTGAACGCAGGGGAAGGCGGGCGCGTGGTGAAGGTTTCATGTACCCGATAGTTTGTTGCGTCCGCAGGGACTTTGCCGCCGAATACAGAGAGCGTCTGGACGTCGGCATTGCTGTAATCCATGTCCAGCTTTCGCGGAGCCACGCGCAGCAGATGTTGGTCGAACCATCGAATCGCCTGCTCACGCAGAAAGTCGGAATCGGCGTGACCGGTATCCACCTCAATGTTGCGGAAGGCCATGCTGACGCCGTAACCGCTGTAGAGTTCGCTGACGTTTTGTTCAAAGGCCTTGTAGCCTTCCACGGGGAACAGGTCATCCTTAATGCCATGGGCCATCAGCAGAGGCCTGGGCGCAATTAGAGCTCCCTGGTGGAGCATGTCCTGTTTGTAGACATTGATGCAGAACATGCAATCGCAGTGCAGACGCTGGGTGTTGTGTTTGACGTTGGCTTCGTAAGTGCTGATGCCCATTACCGGAGCCACGACTTTCACACGTGGGTCGATGGCGGCAGTGAAAAAGCTCATGCCTGCGCCACCGGAACGGCCCGTCATACCGATGCGTTCGGCGTCGATTTCGGGACGGGTTTCCAGATAGTCGATGGCGCGCATGGCGTTCCAGACTTCCACACCGGCGGGTGTGTAGCCACGCGCGAACCAGTCGAACATCTCCTGCCCGTGCAGGCCATGGTGTAAGGCAAAGGTCTCGGCAATCTGAATAGAATCCAGAATGAAGGCCGCGTAGCCATTCTTCGCGAAGGAAATGCCGTGCCGCTGGTAGATCGCCTTATCGCCTTGAGGGGAATAGGCGTGGCCGCAGACGTAGACGATGGCGGGGGTTTTGCCTTTGCGCTCTTTGGGTAGGTAGAGGTTGCCGGTGACGTAGATGCCAGGCAGACTTTGGAAGGCGATCTTCTCGATGTCATAGTTGCCCTTATCGAGCTTGCCCGTCACTTGCACTTGCAGGGGCGTGCGAGCGGGCCAGGGAAGCAGGCCGAGCATATCGCGCAGTTCTTCGCGGCGCTTCTCACGGACGGGTTCCCAGGTGATGGGTGAGGCGATCTCGGCCTTCGCGTTCTGGGTAATGGCTGTGGCCCGGCGCTCGAGATCCGCTTGAAAGCTCGCCTGGGACTGCAGCATGCGCTGCATAGGGGCCAGAGCATCGGCAGAGTCCGCTACAGAGCCGGATTGGCCGTGTAGCAGGGACCCAAGAGAGAACTGAAGGGAAAGCAACGGTAGAAGAACCCGACGGCGCATTGGCTCATTATAAAGGCGTACCCGTCGTAGGCTCCTATACTTGGGGTGGTTTACACCGTCATGCGGAACGGGATCAGCGTCGGCTGGCGACCAAGGACTTTGCCAGCCCCAATACCCGTTCCCGGTGGACCTGCGCGTCCGGAAACAGAGCGCGCAGTTCATTGGCGCTCAGCAGGAGAATGTCTTCCAGGTAGTGGCGCAGATAGAACTCACGCTGGTCAGGAGTGGGCTTTGCCAGCAGTTCCCATGGGGTAATGGTGTGAATGATGGGGCTTTGCCAGGACTTGGGTAGCCAATGCACCAGAGGAAAGAACAGGTGCTGCTCCAGCGGGAACCCGCGGTTGGGGGTTTGCACGAAATACCGTTTGCCGACACGGGCGGTTTCGCGGGCAAAAGCCTGTTGATGCGCTGTGTCGCCGACATGCTCAATCACCGAATTGCTAAAAACGATGTCAAAGGTCTGATCGGCAAAGGGCAACTCGCAGCCATCGCCCGCCACCCAGTCCACGTAAGCGGGCAGCTTGGGGATGGACATGGGGATGTTCAGCAGGGTGACGCGGGGCTGCACTGGGGCGTAGGCCCAGGTCTCTGGAGAGCCGCCGACATCCAGAATACGCGTCTGGGCAGTGACGCCCATGGCCTCACAGAAACGGCGCATGCGGCGTTTGCGGAAAGATTGGGAAATGCGGGAGACCAGCCACATGATGCTCTATCGAGTATAGTGTGGTCGTCCGGATGGTGGTTTGATGTTGCGTGCTGCGTAGCCTGTGCGAGAGGCCGCAAACAGACTTAAGTTTTAGTGGCGCGACGCGGGCGTGGCGTCTTGGTAGATGGTTTGAGAGACATTGCTTTTCGCGCAAAAAGTAGGCGCTCGCCCAGGTCAGTAACAACCCATTCTTCCGTGATAAGCCCGGCGACGACGCGACTGACTACCATTTCGCGCCAAACCATGTTTTGGCCTGTGCCGGGGAACCCTTTGAAGGCGCCTGTATGCGTTGCCCGCATCGTTCTCTGCCACGCCACACGGTCAGAGGTCTCCATCAATACCGCTACCTCAACACTCAAATCAGGAAAGGCATTCCGATAGAGCCCGACAACCGACCGAATGAGCGCATGTCCACCCCGGATGTCCTCATCTGTGACGTGGACAACGTAGTCGCTAGCGAAGTATTTGCTGATGGCTTCTGGGTCACCGTCAACAAACAGTGCGGAGCTAGCACCTTGGAGTAGAGAGATTGCGGAGCGCTTCATATGCGTGTGCCTGACATGGCGAGCTATTGTCGCACAAAGGGTGCTCGACGCACTGCGTCGAGTCGTCTTCGTTGACGGTTCCAGGCGTGGCGGGATATGTTGAAAGCGTGCTGGTGTGCGTAAGCGCTTGAAAAGGGAAGCGGGTGCAAGACCCGTACTGTTCGACAGCTTACGATCAGGCCCGCAGAGGGAAGAGGGACCTTAGGCTGCCCCATTGCATTGACGTAGGGCACTTGGATCACCTTTTTGTGGCGGAATCACGTTGCGTCTGATCGGTTCCCGGGAAGCAGCAGCCGAGTAGACAACACAGCGCGCAGCCTATCGCTGTGCTGCCCTTCAGTCCGAAGACCTGCCAGCGCCGTGGACCTTGATCCGCGAATTCTCATGAGCCCCAGGGAGAGGCCCGCGTGCACCGCTTTCGAAACCGTTACGCCCTGGGCGTGCTCGTCCTCTGCCTGTCCTTCGCAGGCTTAGTTGGCAACAGCGTTTCCGTATCGACGGAGACGGCACGCGCCGCTAACCCCGGGAAGCGAGCCATTTCCACAGCTCCCAGCATCACAGAGACCCTGTTCGCCCTGGGGGAGGGCCAAAACGTCGTTGGAGTCAGTGAGTTTTGCCGATACCCCGCTGCGGCGTTGAAGATTCAGCGCATCGGTTCCTATCTATCCCCCAACCAGGAAGTGATTCTGTCCCTGCGGCCAGACCGTGTGTATATTGAAGACGTCAGTGCGCCGAAGCTCCGGAACTTGAATAGCAAAGGCTTTCAGACCTTTGTGCTGCGGCACCGCAATATCGAGGACATCTACCGTTCCGTCGATGTGATCGCCACCGGACAGGGCGTGCCAGAGGCCGGGAAGGTCCTCTCCGAGAAGATCCGTAGCGACCTTGCGCGCCTACGCGCTGCCACCACCAAGTTGCCGAAGCGCCGGGTTCTGTTTATTGTTGGTCGCACGCCCGGCACCTTGCAGGGCATTGTCGCGACTGGCGACCAGACCTACTTGAATGAACTCATCGAGATCGCCGGTGGTGTCAACTGCGTCTCAGATGCAGGCGCTGCATATCCCAAAATCAGTTTGGAAACGCTGCTCGCGCGCAACCCCGAAGTGATCATCGATCGTGGCGACATGGCCCAGACCGAGAAGCAGACCAAGGCGCATGAGGCCGGCGTCCGCCAGCTTTGGCAGAAGCTTTCCACCATTGACGCGGTCCGCCAGAAGCGAGTCTATCCGGTCAGCGAAGACTATTGGGTGGTTCCTGGCCCCCGCGTCACTGAAGCGGCCCATGCGTTAGCGCGCCTGATTCACCCCGAGGCTGGTTTGTGAGCATTCCGCGCCCGCTGCCTGAAAGCGATTCAGGACCGGAGGCATCAGCCACCTATCAACTTCAAGGCGTCTCCATGCGGTATGGGGATGCCACTGTCCTGCGTGATATTTCCCTTACCCTGCAGCTTGGCGAGGCCGTCGCCATTGTCGGGCCCAACGGGGCGGGGAAGTCTACCTTGCTGCACATTCTGGCGGGTCTGCAGGCCGATTTCACTGGCTCCTGCGCCATGCTGGGCCGCGATGTTCGCCGCTGGAAGCGCCAAGACCTCGCCCGTCAGGTGGGTATGATTCCCCAAAGCCTGGTGATGGAGTTCCCGTTTACGGTGGAGCAGGTTGTCGCGATGGGACGCAATCCGCATGTCAGCGGCATGTTCGAAACCGAAGCGGACTGGCAGGCGATTGACGATGCCATGCGCCTGGCGGATTGCACGGCCTTGCGTCACCGGGATTTCCGTTCCCTTAGCGGGGGAGAACGCCAGCGAGTGATTCTCGCCTCTGCCTTGGCGCAGCAGCCAGGCATTCTGTTGCTGGATGAGCCAACCACTTGGCTGGACTTGCGGCATCAGGTGGAGATTCATCGGGTGCTAGCCACACTTAGCCAGCAGGGCATGTTGGTGGTGATGGTGACCCATGATCTGAACCTGGCATCGGCCTTTGCCAACCGTATTCTGATGCTGGCGGATGGCGCGCTTGTGGCCGATGGCAACCCCTGCAATATCTTTACGCCTGAGCGTATCCAATCCGTATTCGGTGTGCAGTCTCAGATTCTGCACGATGCTTCCGGCGTCCCCTGGATGATTTATGGCCGCTAGGTCCGCTACCCAACGCCGCTTCTTTGTGGCGCTGGGCCTTTCCATCGCGCTATTCGTGCTGGCGATGTTGCTCTGCCCGCTGATCGGGTCGGTGACGCTGAACCTGCGTGACGCGATCAATGGGGTCAGCCCTGATACCGAGATCTTCTTTCAGGCTCGGCTGCCTCGCGTGTTGCTGGCAGCGATTGCCGGGGGCGCACTGGCCGTGGCAGGCGTGCTGTTCCAGGCCCTGCTGCGCAATCCTCTCGCAGATCCCTATACCTTGGGCATTTCCAGCGGGGCATCGCTGGGCGCGGTGCTTGCTATTGTGCTCGGTGTGCAGGGGCTCTGGAACCTTCCGGGGGTCTGGCTTTTCGCTTTCTCCGGAGCCATTCTTACTCTGCTGCTGGTGTTGGGAGTAGGCAGCAGTGGGGGGCGTCTTTCGCCATACACGCTGCTGCTGACGGGCGTTTCCATCAACGCGATTTGCATCGCCGCCGTACTTTTTCTGCAGAACTTCAGCGACTTTGCCCAGTCCTTCGCGATTGTGCGCTGGCTGATGGGAGGGGTGGAGTCCTTGTCCTACGGCGAGCTTGGCTCCCTGTTTGTGGTTGTGATGGCGTTGGTGCTGGTTAGTTTTACCCAAGCCAGGCAGTGGAATCTGCTAGCGGTGGGGGAACTGTGGGGTGCGTCGAGGGGCGTAGCTGTGCAGCGTGTGTTGTGGACAGGCTATCTGTGCGGGTCGCTGTTGACCGGGGCTGTTACGGCTCTGGCTGGTCCGATTGGCTTCGTCGGTCTGATCGTTCCCCACGCGGTGCGTTTGCTGACCGGGCCGGATCATCGTTTATTGTTGCCCTGTTCGTTCTTTGTCGGGGCGGCCTTCCTGGCGATTTGTGATACCGTGGCGCGAACTGTTCTCTCCCCTGCCGATATTCCGGTGGGCGTGATTACCGCGCTGGCCGGAGGTCCCTTCTTCGTGCTGCTGCTAAAGCGGCGACAACAGAGGCTATAAGCAGTGAGCCTCCATTCTTGTTCTTTCTATGGGATGTCTGGCCATCGGATCAGGAGACTACCCTAGAACCAGAAAAGTTCCAGATTGAGGGACTTAGGTAACTTTTCTGTGGCCTAAGGTACTACAGGGCTTCGCTCTAACTCCGATAACAACACTTGGAAGACTTGCTGTGGTGAGATTGCCGTCCACAGCCTTTGTGTTGTGCGGGGTGTGTATTGGAATCGATGAAACTGCTTTGGATGCGTCGACCGGGTCCTGCCGCGTTGGATCGAGAGCTTCCGGGGATTCTGACGTCACGGGAAGAGCGTGTGGGTGCCCATTCTCTTGGCGGTGCTGATGCCAGCCGGGGAACTGCGCCTTTTCTGATCTGCAGTGTAGATACCCTCGCGGAGATGGCGCTGGCTCTGCGTCAAGGTTTCTTTGACGTGGCTTTTGCCTCCGGAGACTGGTCTACGGAGGAGCTGATAGAAGCCTTTCGGGAATTGCAGCGCCAGCAGACGCCTGCCGCAATCAATACCCCGTTGGTTGTTCTGCTTGGTGACGGTGAGTTCCCGGTTGGCTCTTCATCTTCCGGTTCCGGCATCTTTGCCCTGGCGACATCAGTATCCTCGCCTACCTCACCGCACAACGCAAACTACGGTTCCCCGTACCGGAGCTTGGGGGCAGCGGCGGTCAGCAGCTACGGTGCGGTGGCGACACAAGACCCCGTGGATAGGGCGATTGCGCTGGCGCAGGCGGGCATCTTCCACGTGTTGGGTCACGACAAGAGCGTACAGGCAGTTGCCGCTGAGATTCGCCATGCTGCTGCATCTGCGCGTCTGCTACGCGACGAACAGGTGGTGGTGGACGCAGAAGACGCTCCCATGTGGCGCAGGCATTTCGTCGGGGCAAGCCGCCAGATGCTGCCTGTGTTGCAGACCATCGAGTTAGTGAGCCAGCGACGTTGCACAGTGCTGATCACCGGGGAAACCGGGACCGGCAAAGAAATGGTAGCCCGCGCCATTCATGCCTGTGGACCCCGAGCGAGTAAGCCCTGGGTTCCCGTAAACTGCACAGCGTTACCGGATACGCTCCTGGAAGCAGAACTTTTCGGGCATACCAAAGGCGCTTTCACCGGCGCCATCACACATCGCGTAGGACGCTTCGAAGAGGCGAACCAGGGGACGCTGTTCCTGGACGAAATTGGCGACATGCCACTGGACCTGCAAGCGAAACTGTTGCGGGTTCTGCAGGAACGGGAGATCCAACGGATAGGCTCATCGGAGACCATCCCCGTGGACGTGCGTGTGGTGGCGGCAACCAACGTGAACCTGCAGGACCGCGTGGCCGAGGGGAAATTCCGAGAAGACCTTTACTACCGGCTCAACGTAGTTCCTGTTGCCATTCCGCCTTTGCGAGAGCGCACCAGTGACATCCCCTTGCTGACGCAATCGTTTGTGGAAAAGATCTGTCGTTTGGAAGATCTGCCGACCAAGAAAATTCTGCAGGAGGCTATGCACCACCTGTGTACCTATGATTGGCCTGGCAATGTACGGCAGTTGGAGAATACCGTGGAGATGGCGGTAGTGCTGAGCGGAGATCGGCAGACTTTGCTGCCCGGTGATTTCCGTCTGCCCAAACGAAATGGGCTGCGTCACATGCCGGAAGGCTTGGCGACGGATGCCTTGGCTCTGCCCGAAGATGGGCTTGATTTCGAAGCGACGGTGAGTGCGCTCGAACGTGCGTTGCTGAGACAGGCGCTCGACCGTACCGGGGGCAACAAGCGCATGGCTGCTGAGCTGTTGCGGCTGAAACGCACGACGTTGACGGCAAAGCTGAAGAGTCTGGAACTCGCATGTTAGGACCGCTTCGTCGAGGAAGAGGGTTGTCGCAATCGATCGTTGACTGACGCCGTGGATTTGCGTGGTTCAGCGATATCATGGCGAGTATGAATCGTACAGATGAGTCCGCACTAGATACGGAGAATCTACAAGGCGATCCGCAGAGCGAGGCAGAAGATCAGGGCGAGGCCGAAGATGTTGTCGAAAAGCGCCGTTACAATCCTGCTCGCGACGGTTTAGACCGCACGGGGCTTTACCATAGCTTTCGTCTTCCGGATGGGCGCATTTTAGAAGGGACGATGGCGCTTGCGTTTCAGGAAGAGCGGTTGGCTTCCTTTAACCTGCCAGATGATCTCACTGGAAAGATCGCCCTCGATATCGGCCCGTGGGACGGATATTACAGCTTCGAACTGGAGCGCAGAGGCGCTGCGGTCACCTCGATTGACTATGTGGATCTAGATACATATCGTGAGCTGCGTCGGGCCTTTGCATCCAAAACCCGCTATCTGAAGATGGACATTTATGAACTGGATCCATCGGTTGTGGGTATGTTTGATGTGGTCTTGTGTTTTGGGGTTCTCTATCACCTGAAACATCCACTGCTTGCGTTGGAGAAGGTCTGTACCGTCACCCGTGATGTCTGCCTGATTGACACCTTCGTCGTGGACGGCGTGGATTGGCAACGGGGTGTCAGGCCGCCACTTCCCTATCTGGAGTTTTACGAAACGGATGAGTTGGCAGGCCAGACGGATAACTGGTGTGGTCCGACAGTGGGGGCTGTGGAAGCGCTGGTGCGCGCTGCTGGGTTTGCAAAAGCGACGGTGGCTCGTGTGACGGACAGCTCTGTGCGAGTGATCGCAGACCGGAATTGGCGTGGGTTGCCACCCGATGAGAAAGCGCCCATCGAACTGACGGCGTTGCACTGCCACCATCACCAGGGGCGTTGCTTTCGCTCAGCAAAAGAGGAATATCTGACGTTTTGGTGTGCGTGGAACGAGCCGTCTACACCGGGGCTGGATGAGGTGTTTCCGGAAGTAGATGGATACGGCGTGGCTCCCCTGGCGTGTTCTGCGACGGAGTACGGTTTGACAGTCAGTGCGCGCGTTCCTCCCGGGCTCACCAGCGGTGCACATGAGGCTCGGCTAAAGATCGGCAGCCACGGGTGGTCTCGTTCGGAAACGTTCTATGTCGATTTGCCTGTACAGGAAGCCGTGTTGCAGATCCAATCTTTGCAGGATGGCGTGAGTTGGGAGACTGGTTCCCTGCACTGGAAGAATGGTGGCTGACTGACGCTTTGGATATCCGGACTGTCCGCAGAAGCGGATGCGGGGAATACCGTTGTGTGGATTGCAGATGTGCCGCATCTGCCTGAGGCGGTACATCCAACGCAGGGCCAAGTGAACCTCCGCGTGCGGCCACTGATACAAAAGGGTGTCCACGAAGTTTATGTGTTGCACCGGGGATCAAAGAGCAACGTGGTGCAGCTATCAGTAATGGGACAAGCTCCCACAATCCGCGGGTTGGAAAGCCTGCGTTTGACATCGGACCATGGGGCGCCCTCAGCGTAACGGTGTCTCTTTCGCGAGTATTACAAGGATTGAGAACAACGATGGAATGTTATTCTGCTCAGTCGCAGCCAGATCATTGGCGCTATGTATTCGGAGACCGCTGGACTTTTGCGGTCGAAATGGAATGTGAGGTGACTCCGCCACGACATGCAACTTGGGGTACGATCTGGATGTGGGTAGATGGTTCTGTTGTTGGGAACACGAATCGCTGGGAGCACTTGGGTATCGGAGCGAGGTGGCTGTATACCATTGGAGAGCAGATAGACAAAAGACCAAATCGAATCTTTGCAGGTCTCTCTCCGTCCGCTCGCCTCGATGCCTTCCTTTGGTGGTATCGGGAGTGTGAAGGCGTTTGTCCAGTAGATGGATGGAGTCCCGAGGAAGGGCTTGACCCTGACGACTACCTTGTTTCCGAGGTGAATTCGGGGCCAGTGCTGGACGATTGGCGAGTGATCATTGCCCGCGAAGAAGACAAAGAAATTCTTACATGGAGGTACAAAGACAACGGTGAAACGTACGAGTTCGAACTACAAGCGGGTTACTTCCTGGATGTCTGTTCGAGCGCTTACTTGTTTCTAAAAGCGAATGAACCTGAAGTGCTTTAGCGTTGGCCTACGCTGAAGTATCTGACGTAGCGAGAATGCCGGCGTATTCCCGAGTAGCCATCGAGCTGTGATGAGTGCGCTTGCGTTGCCGATGGCGCTGCGTTTCTGAGTCGTCTCCCTGACGGAGTTTGGATGCCCTGCTACCGTTTGAGAAGGATGGCTGCGCCGCTCATCAGCTGTAATGTGCCAGGTTTAGGACGCTCCACTTCCCAACGAAGGGCCAGTTGATGGGGGGATAGCAGCGCTAAGTTCAGACGGCCTTCCCCGTGACTGGTGCTCGTCCATGTGAAAGATCCGAGGGGCCTGCTAGGATCTTGGCGAAAGGTGAAGGTAATGGTGGGCTGGATTTTGGATAAGCCTACGTCATAGCGTGCGGATGCTTGCCCCATCAGTCCATTTGCCGTGTGAGTGACACGCATATCGAAGTGTTGCGTAGGTAGCGGTTCCTCGCCCCTGCGCTGTGCTGTATATGGCAGTAGCCAGTGCCCTACCAAGCTGCTATCGATATCCAGATGAAGTAGATACCAACTGTGGCACGGAATCGATGCCGGGTTCTGTGGCGTGACGCGCAGTTGTGCACTGGAGCCCCGAAGATCGAGGGTCGCGTGCGTGTCTCCATCTGCTTGCTCCAGGTAAATCTGTTCTTTACCGTTTCTCTGGAGGACAAATGCCTGGGGAAAGTGCAATGCCTGGGGGGCCTTCTCGCTTTGCCAGTGCTGCCAACGCAGTGTTGCGGGTTTCTGGCGTGCATCAAAGACTCCTGTATATACACTCTTGTCGTAGATACACCCCGCAATCCAGGCTGTGTTCATCTTTGGATACTGGGACAACTGGGCAGGCAAACGGGATGATGCCAGGTTGCCAGAAGTATCTCCAATCGTTGGCGTATTCGCGGCGGGCCGGTGATCTTCGTGGTTTTCGCTTCGTACCTCTCGGGTGAGCCCATCAGCGACCTTGTCGGAAAGTGGCTCCGAGGACGATGGCGGTATGAGGATGGACGTGGATGCCCCTGGCGTTGCCGCTTGGTAAGTATCAGACACGACTTCGTATTGCTTCGGAATGGCGCGCGTAGTTGTTTCGGCGTAGTTCGCTCGAGGTGAATGATTCGCAGAGGGCGGCGCGTGATTTCTAAAGCGAGGCTTGCCGAGGGTTCGCGCGGGCAAGTTGGTTCCCAAGGTGCTTTGCCCAGATTGCTGAACGAGTGCCTGTGTTGCCGCATCTGTGTGACCGCGCTGATTGCTGCTCCTTGAACGGAAGACGTGGATGCTTGTGGCAAGCGCAAGAATCACAACCGCTGCCAACAGGCTTCGCACACGCAGAAACTCTTTCCAGGGGCCAACCTCCCACGCCCGGAACAAGGTAGCCACTAGTGCCTGTGCTCGCGGTCCAAGCGTTGATAGCGCGTACCCTGTCTGCATGGTGTGGAGCAAGCCCTGAGCGGGGATGCCGTCCTGATCGTGGACCAACACTGCGTTCCAGCGGCGGTAGCCAGATAGGTAACTATCGAACTGTCCGGCGTCTACGTCGAATTCAGCATCGGATGGTTCGCCAGAAAACGTTTTGCCTGTATTCTTCGCCTGCAGACGGCACAGAGACTGGTCATAAGCCTTCCGCTTTACTGTGTCTCCTAGAATCTCGTATGCGTGCTGTATCTGAAGAAAACGCTCGTAGGAGATGGTGCGGGGATCGATTCCATCCTGGCTACGATGATCAGAGTCGGACGCCATGGCACACGCTGTCGTGTCTTCTGCAAACTGCGGCTCGGCATGTTCGTCAGGCACGCTCTCTGCTATTCCGTGAACGGTTGCTTCTGCGCGGTTAGACTCCTCAATTTGAGACTCCTCACCCTGGCATTCCTCACGGGGATGTTCCTCACCTAGAGATTCTCCATCTGGAGATCCTGCATCCGACGATTGTTCTTCCGTGGGCGTGTGGGCAGCAGCACGTGCGGCGAAGGTGTCGGGGTGATGAGCTCCGGCAAGGCGCCGCCAAGCTGCCTTGATGGCAGCAGCGTCGGCATCCCGAGGGACTTCCAGGATCTCGTAGAGGTCCTGCTCTGAAGTGTGTTTCGGCGGCATGGCGCGTCACCACCCACGATGGACGCCGCAAGGAGCCCGGGTGTCCATACTGTGGGCAAAATGATTCTCAGGAAGAGCAATCGGCGGAGACCCTTACCGTCTTTAGGGTCGTATGCTCATTTGGCTTCCGGGTAACGAGGCAGGGAAGCAGGTGGACAGAAAAAATGCAGGGGAAAGGGGACTGGATGCCTAGATGAAACGACGAAGGGCGAGGAGCCTAGCCCCTCGCCCTTCGTCGTTTTCCCGTCTTGGCAGTGCCGAACCCAGGGTGTTCCTTGGGAGTTCGACGATCTGCTGTTCAGTCGTGTTGTTCGCCGTTGATGGTGTCCATCTGGCCCAACAGACGTTCGATGCGGCCTTTGACTTCATGGCGCGCATCGCGCATATTCCCCAACTGCCTTTGCAGGTCTTCCACCTGCATCTGCGTGTTGAGCAACTCGTTTTCCAGATTTTCCTTCTCGGAGATCAGGCGAGCCTTTTCGTCGAGGAGGTTCTGTTTTTCGTTCCTGAGGTTGCCGACTACTTCAATGGCACGGACGATACGTTCTTCTAGATGGCGTAGAGCGTCGATGTCATGCGCGGCAACTGTCTCTTGCGTGGAATCCATGGGAGGCACTCCGTTATAGAAATCGTGAATGCCATCGTGGAGGAAGGAACAGTGATTCGATGATCGGTCACTGCAGCCATTAGCCACGACGGCATGAAGAGCGGTTACTTATCCCCTGGGGGACTAGCTCGATGTGGAACTGGTCCGGTAGAGGACTAGGCTGCTTTGGCAGCGATGGCGCTTTTCGCCGTGGCCACCAAGGACGCAAATGCCTCGTCATCCTGGATCGCGATTTCGGAGAGCATCTTCCGGTTCAAGTCAACGCCTGCGGCTTTCAGGCCACCCATGAACTTGCTGTAGGACATGTCATGGGCGCGGCAGCCGGCATTGATACGGGTAATCCAGAGGGCACGGAAGTCACGCTTTTTCAGGCGACGACCGGTGTAGGCATACTTCAGAGCCTTTTCCAGCGCTTCTTGTGCTGCGCGGTAAAGCTTGCTCTTTGTAAGGAAGAAGCCTTCTGTCTGTTTGAGAACGCGCTTGCGTGCTGCTGCGCGTTTCGGTCCACGTTTAACTCTGGGCACGTTTTCCTCCTATAGGGGTTATTGCCTTGATGGCGAAGAACTTAGCTTCGCCCGGCGGGGTGGAATAGGCAGTGCCAACTCGCGCTATCCACACCTGGTTTTCGATGGAGAGTAAGGCGCTTCGTCCTACTCGTAAGGAATCATGCGCGCGATGATCTTGGAATCCGGATCGGAGGCAAGCACGGAGTGCCGCAAACGGCGCTTACGGCTGGTGGACTTCGACGTCAAAATATGACGTTTCATCGAGTTGTTACGCACCACTTTGCCGGTACCGGTTTTCTTGAATCGCTTCGCTGCACCTTTGTGCGTCTTTAATTTCGGCATGAAGGTTCTCGCTACTGAAAGTATCTGCGTTCCAAAAGTCGGATGGCAGACAACCTTTCAAGTGTACCAAGAGGGGGAATTGCCCAGCAAGATGAATCTTGCCGAGGCCGGGCTGAACCGCCAGCAAAGCCGTCCCTCCGCAATAAAATGATGCCGCGAAGGGCTTGTGGGGCGTCCGCCGTTCTGGCTCGGGTGCAGTCGTTGTTTCGGGTTCGGATGCTACAACCAGATATAGAGCTTTAAGTATGCAAACGAACGAACACCCGGTCCGATGCGGAAATTGTGGGCAGGAAACCCGTGTATCCCAGTTGATCCACGCCGATGAGATGGAGCCGCCCGATTTGGATACCCGCCCAGGTGAGGAACTGCGGTCGAGTATTAATTTCTGGATGGCCCGGTGCCCTTCCTGCGGGTACTGCGCAGCGGATTTGACCAGTATTCACGAACTGGCCGGGCCGGTGGTGGATACGGCGGTGTACCAGGAAAACCTGAACGATGTGCGTTTTCCGGAAAAAGCCCGGGAATTCATCTGCCATGCCCTGATTCTGGAAAGGGCAGGGCAATACGCGGATGCCGGGTGGACCATGCTGCATGCGGCGTGGGTTTGCGACGACCACGCGCTCGAAGAGGCGGCGGCGACCTGCAGGAAGGGCGCTTTGCGGGCGTGGAGCGCCGGGAAGTCCCGAGGAGAGGCTTTCCATGAGCACCACAGTTCGGAGTTTCTGATTGTGGCGGACCTGCATCGCAGGATGGGGGAATTTGAGTTTGCGCTAACCGCGTGCAACGAAGGGTTGGTGGATGAAGACATGCCGGAGTTGCTGGAACACTGTTTCCGCCTGGAGCGCAGTTTGATCGCACGTAAAGACAGTGGGCGGGCTTCCATGCGGGATTTGCCGATTTACCGGGGCCCCCGGATTTCTGAAGCAAATTAAGCAGGGCGGAAACCGTAAACCCGGGCTAGATCTATGCCCGGTTACTAAATACACCGAAAAGTATGGGTTGACGGATGGTAGTCGCTTGGCAAACAATAGCTACCACCATGCGATTCCTATTGCTATTCTCGGTAATCATGACCCTGTTAAGTTGTGCTTCCGGCCCTACAGAGACGCCCGCTGACCTAGTGGCGCTCGATAAAGAATGGGCAGCCGCCGTTGTTGCGAATGACTTTGCCAAGATCGAGGAAATCATTTCCCCCGACTTGGTGTACTCCCACTCTGATGGCCAGGTGGATACTGCGGAAATCTACATGAACCGCATGAAGAAGAAGACCTCGGACTATCAGGGAATCGACATCGTAAAAATCGATGCCAAACTGTTTGGTTCTGACGTAGCTGTTGTGAATGCCCGCGCGTTTTTCCGGGTGAATGTGGAAGGCAACATGGTGAACAATGACCTGAGCTACACCCACGTTTACAAGAAGGTCGACGGCAAGTGGCGGATGATCTCGCACCAATCCGCGAAGATGCCTGCCGCCAGCTAGGCAGCCCCTTCTTTCTGGACACCGTCAAATTTTGAAACGGCCCGGCGCTCCGCTGTAGATGGGGCAAGCTGGGCCGTTTTCATTTTCATGGGGCTGCTTAGTCTGCCTGGTGTTGTAGGCTTTCCGAAAGGCCACGCTTGCGTGTTCCCACGGCGACGCTACCCCCTTCTGCCGCGAATTGCTTCCGCTTGGTCGATACTGGAAGTAGCTATGGGATTTTCGACAGTGGAAGAAGCCATCGAGGCGTTTCGCGCCGGAGAGATGGTTGTGATCGTGGACGACGCAGACCGCGAGAACGAGGGTGACATCTGTTGCGCGGCGGAACGGGTGACACCGGAGATCATCAATTTCATGGCCACGCACGGCCGCGGAATCATCTGCTTGGCGCTGACCGAAGAGCGCTGCGACGCCCTGGACCTGCCGCTGATCACCCCCCGCAACAGTTCCCGATTCGGGACGGCCTTTTGCGAGACCATTGATGCCGCACAAGGCGTGACCACGGGCGTTTCGGCGGCGGAGCGAGCCCACACCATCAAGGTGGCGATTGATCCCGCGTCGAAACCCAGCGATTTGGCGCGTCCCGGGCATATGTTCCCGCTACGTGGCCGCAATGGCGGCGTCTTGGTGCGGGCTGGGCAAACCGAAGCCAGCATCGACCTTGCCAGATTGGCGGGCGTAGACCCTTCCGGTGTCATCTGCGAAATCATGAATACCGACGGCAGCATGGCGCGGCGTCCCGAACTGCTGGACTTTGCCGAACAGCACAAATTGAAGATGATTCTGGTGGCGGACCTGATTCGCTATCGCCTGGATCATGAAACCTTGGTCGAAAAGTTTGCTGCCGGGGAGATTGAAAGCCCTTACGGAAAGTTCCAGATGTTCGCCTATCGCTCGATTACGAATGGCGAGGTGCACCTGGCATTTCAGTACGGCGCAGTCAGCGGGAAGGACGATGTGCTGGTGCGGATGCACAGCCGCAACGCGTTTGGGGATGTGTTTCGTTCCATCACCAACGACACGCATCTGTCGATTCATGGCTCCATGAAACGGATCGCGGAAGAAGGGGCGGGAGTTCTGGTCTATCTGCACCATACTGCCATGGGCTTCCATCTTGCGGAAGCGGAAGGGCTTACGCGCATTGTGCCGATTGAGCGCGGACGCATGTGGTCACAGGGCAGCGGGGAAACCGGCCCGCTTCAGTATGAAAATGGCATCGGCGCGCAGATTTTACGGGATATGGGGCTTTCCACCATTCGGCTGATGACCAACGTGCCACGGACCGTGGTGGCGCTGGAAGCGTACGGAATCCGCATCACTGATCTAGTGCCGATCCCTGTTTCCGCTTAATGGAATTAGCAGGAACAATTCATCTGGCTCCTGCGTACTGAGAAGTATTCGCGGGTCTTCGTAAGATCTGCAGGGGGAGCTCGAACCATGCGTTCACTTTTACTGCGTAGTGCACTTTCGCTGATGCTGGTTCTGCCGGCATTGGCTACAGATCCGCGACTGTTGGCCCTGCTGCCCGGGGAATCCGAGGCGGTCATGGGAATCAATGTGCAGGCCGTCTTCAAGTCGACGATCGGGCAGGAAATCGCCAAATCGTCTCAGTCCCAATCCAAGGACTTGGAAGAGTTCACGGCCATGACGGGCGTCGATCTAAAGAACGATATCCATGAGGTCATGCTCGCGGGCTTCAGTTTGACCCCGGGTAGCGGCGCGAAGGGAACAGCCAAAGGGTTGGCGCTGATTCGCGGCAACTTCCAGCCCGCTCGCATCGGGACCGCCATTCTTGCAAAGGGCGGCACGAAAGCCAGCTTCCAAGGCAAGGACATCTGGTATCCGCAGTCTATCGGCAAGACGTCCGCCGTGACGGGTCAGGAGAAGGACGTCATGACTTTTGTCGACAGTACTCTTGCGGTGGCCGGTCCGGAAAGCCAGGTAAAACGCTTCCTTAGCGGAGGTCATCCCAAAGCCCAGGCTAGCCTTCAATCGAAGGTGAACGCGGCCAGCAATCGCTACGACATCTGGATGGTAAGCAACGTGTCCCCGGCACAGCTAGCGGGGGCCATGGACGTCGCTGGAGGCACGCCGGAACAGGCAATCGGCCCTATGCAAGGCGACATATTCAAGAAGATCGAATCCACGCAGGGCGGCATAAAATTTGGTCCCACCATTCATTTCGGGATGGAAATGGAGGCCATTACGCCTGAGGATGCAACGGCTCTGCTCAACGTGATGCAGTTCTTCCAGTCCATGATGGCTGGGTCTGCGCAATCGAAGAATGGGTCTTCGTCCGGAATGCCTGCGGGTTTGCAGAGCATGCTTTCTGGTGTGAAGATGCGTTCGCAAGCGAAAACAGTATCGATCGAATGGGATGTGCCGGAAGCGACTGCGTTGGAGTTCATCCGATCCTCCGCAGCCAAGAAGCGCGCCACGCCCGCATCGTCACCGCAAAAAGAAGAAGAGATCATCGTCATCCAGTAAGCAAATTCCGGGTCGGGCTTTCCGCAGACCTTCACAAACAAAGAGCCCCGTTGCTGACGATAGGCCAGCAACGGGGCTCTTTGTTTTCCAGAGGACTGCTTCAGTGCAATGATGCAGGCGGGTTTTACTACGACGCCCGGTCGAAGGCCTTGGTCATACGCAGCACGTTCCAGCCATCGCATCGCTCGTAGTCCCACTGGTCCATCACCTGGCTGATAATCAACATGCCGCGGCCCCCATGGGACAACGTACTGAGATTGGCAGGGTCGAAAATGGTGGCTTTGCGAATGGATTGTTCCAGGTCCTCTCGTCTGGCGGGGACTCCCTGGTCTTCGACTTCAAACGTGATGGTGTTGCTGCCGAGGTGCATGCGCAGGCGAACCAGATGGCCGGAAGCGTGGCGGTAGGCATGGCGGACGCAGTTCACCAAGGCTTCCTGCAGGCAGAGCTCCGCCATATCCGCTTGGTGTTCATCCAGGTTCAGCCGCGAGAGAAAAGCGCGCACAGCCGAAGACGCCAGGGTCACGTCCTCGACATTGCTATCCATGGTGAGTTCGAAAGTTCTTGGCTCCACGGCTTTCTCCGTTTCCGGCCCAATTACCTAACAAGTGGCGAACGTCGCTGTTCCGATGCTGGCGTAAAGCCTTGACGCGTGGTTCATCCGCCCGTCTTGTCCGGCGTTTCCGGGTCCTTTGTGCCGGCGCCGTGCTGGTCGCGAACCAACCGTAGCGCGGCGTTCCGTAGTTTACGCAAAGGCGGACGCTCCAGGTCATCCACCGGCAACCATTCCCCGTCGCACCAGGACGATTGTATCCACCTTAATAAGACAGTCAGTAATTCCTGTTTCGTTTCCTTGCAGTGGTCCCTTAGGTTTACCTTGCTTTGTTGCACCAACGCGCTGAGTGCTGACGCCGTTATCGTATCTGGCTGAAAGCAGAAGGAAGGCAGCACGCAGCCGTTCCATACCGGCCACACTTCCACTTCCAGTGGCGCCGGATTTTGATCCGTATCCGGATCTGGATTTGAGCTGCCGAGCGGAGCGTCCGGGGGTGCCGCGCTTGGCTCGGCAGCCAAGGGACCGTCAACCAGGGGCGCCTTGGGAGCGACGGCGAAGCCATGGAACGCAGGCAAATGCCGAGCCAGCCGATTGCCGGACGCAAATGCCGCTGATAGTCGGGTGAGCCGCTTGTGGTGGCGAGCCGCGGCCTCGAAATCCATGGATTCACTGGCTTGGTCCCGTTCCAGCTCTATTTGTTCTTTCAGGCTCTCGCCGGAGCTCTGCAGGAATAGTTGGAAGGTCTCCGATTCCTGCTGGTAACGCTCCCCCACTGTCAGGTCCTGGCAGGGACGAAGACACAGCGCCATTTCGCCGTAGATGCATCCAGCGTGGGAGGGCGAGGGTTGTAGCGTCTCATCACAACGCCGCAACAGGAAGAGCGGCAACACGTTATCCAGGAAAGATTCCGCGTCACCTCGTCGCAAGAAGGGGCCAAAGGCAAAGCGTTCGTCGGCGGGACGGCGCGTGGCGACTACGCGCGGGAAGGGGTCGTCCGCCAGCAGCGATACAAAGTGCAGCGGGCGCAAGCCGAGCATACGCTTATACCGTGCGGGATAGAGCGGTCTGGCCAGTTCCCACAACAGCAGCGCCGAGGCAAGAGCGTTGCGGTTCGGCCAGTAGTGCACGGCGCGCGCCAGACCTTGCAGGCTAAGAGTGCGCGTCCCTTCTTTCGGGCGGCCCAGCAGGCGCTTCAGCCTTGTTTGGAGGTTTGCTGTGCGGGCGAGATAGGGAGATTGGCCTTCCCCTACGTCGATCAGGAAAATGGCGGCGATACGTGGCACGTCGTGCAGTAGTTGCTGCAGCGCGGCGTCCTCTTCAGGCACAGCCAGGGTGATTGGGGCGTCACCAAATTGCGTCAGGGGGTACTGCTGCATGGGGTTTAGGCTCCTGCCTTCGGTGGCAGCAGACTTTGGAAGCGCTGTGCGTCAAAGGGCGCGTAGTCAGCCAATTGCAGGTTTTCTGACACGTGTTGCGGGCTGCTCATGCCCACCAGCGTGGTGGTGATTCCTGGAGCGGAACGGGCGAATTGCAGAGCGCATTGTGCATCGGTGTGGGCTTCCGGAACGAGATTATGTAGGGCTTCCGGCAGGCTGCGCGTCAGTCTCGCCTGCAGAAGAGGTGCGCTGCCAACAACCTGGATTCCCAGCGCCTGGGCTGCTTCAAGCAAGGTGTGTTGTGCTCCCTGCACCTGCTGGTTCGGGAGGCACGCGGCTTCTGTCATCGCCAGATTGAAGGGGAGTTGTACAAAACGGAAATGGTGCGGATCGCCCGCCAGCGCGTGGGCGATTTCGACGAATTCGGCCAGTTGGAGGCCGTGTGTCAGCGCATCCCGACGCCGGAAGCCATCCCAGGTGGCAACACCATAGGCCTGTATCCAACCGCGGGCACAAAGCTGCTCCTGCATCTGGAAGGCCGCCTGGATGCGGCGCAGGAACTCTGGACGGCTGATTTCCGCCAACTGGGTTTCGGGGTTGTGCAGATAGTGGACGTCGATGGTTTCGAGGCCGAGGTTTTCCCGGCTGCGCATCACCTGATCTTCGAGGAAGGCCGGGTGCATGCAGTGCTGGTCCCTGATGATTTCGCTGGCTCCTGGGCCGCCTTCCGGTATGGCCCCGGGCGTCAGGTAGCCTGCTTTGGTGCAGACGATGAGTTCATCGCGAGAGATAGTGCCGTCGCGTAGTGCTTTACGGATGGCGGAGCCGCAAACCACTTCACTGCGCTGATGGCGGTAGTTGATGGCGGTGTCGATGAGGTTGACGCCACTGGAGAATGCGGCCAGAATGCTGCCGTAGTAGCCCACATCCGTTTGCTCGCCCAAATCTCCGAGGTAGGTGCCAACGCCGAGGCTGGACGCGGTCCAGAGGTCGAGGGGGCGATAGAATCCATTGGCCAGGGCCTTAGGAAATCTAGCTGCAAAGCGCGAAGAACCGACGGCAGTCGCAAAACCGGAAAGCATCCACTCGATTGTACTGAATGGTCTACGCCGTACCAGCGTGGTGAATACAAGCACGCGAAAAGTGCGGGAGAGTCAAAGGGCCATCCCGCAGAATGGGAACTTGCTCTGAGGCCGGATCTAGGCGGAGGCCGTTTTGACGCGAACAGGCTTCGCCGGCGGCGCTTCCACGTCGGGCGTAGGCGCATCTGGCGTGGGCGTCACCGTTTCGCGGCTGGGTCGGATGACAGGCGTCTTGTCGACAGAGCCGGTGGGCGGTTGCAGCAACTGGAATTCGACTATGGTCTCCCGAGGAAGAATAGCTTCCTTGCCGCGGACAATAACCACTTTGGGAGCCTTCACCGTGGCGACTTCTTGCTGCTCTGGCTCCGTGAAGCCCAGTTCGGCAGACCAATGGGGAATGGCGTGCAGCAGGCGTTCGGAGAACGTTGCTGGTGTTTCCCTGCGATTCTGTTTTGCCGCTACGCGCTCCACAGGCTGTTTAGCGCCGTTTGTGGCCACGGCGGAACTCACGGCGTTTGATGCCTGAGCCGCAGCGATGACGGCTTTGTCAGGTGTGGTTACGGCTATCGATGGACCGATCATCCGTTTTGCTGCATCAGTGGGGGAGGCTGTTTCCTGGATACGGCGTTCGGCCATCCGGTATTCCTCAGATTCGGAGCCTCTTGCTTCTGTGGCCAACGGAAGCGCGGCTAAGGTGAAGAGGCGCGCCCCAGAGCGGATGGAATGAATACGCAGCACCAGCTTTCCGGCGGTTTCGGGGGTGGCGCCAGAAGCCTGTTCCACAAATCCTTCCACCAGAGATCCGGCAGGTACGGTGCCGCCCGAGGCATCCTTAATGGCTTCAGCGGTCAAAAACAGGATGGGGGCCCCGCGGCGGGACCGATGGCTGCTTAGGGAACTTAGCGTGCGTAAACGGATACGCAAGCCGGATTCCGGTTGGTCGGCGACCAGACTACTATTCCGTATTGTGGTGTCTTTGTTTGCCGTGTTGGGCTCAGCGACGGCGCCCTGCTGCGAGGCGGTGTCGGCTTGAATATGTCCGGCGTCTACACTTTCAGATTCCGACTGTACGGATGCGGATTGCGGGCGTGACTTCCACCCCAGAGCGTGGGCCCGGGAGTTTCTGCCGATGGATCGGTTGATCGCATCGGGAGCGCGGGGAGCCAGCTCGGCCGAATCCGCTTCGGTAGCCGCCGGACGCTCGTGCTTCGCTTCGTCGGCTTCCCTGATGCGGAGCGAGGCCAGTGGCTCTACCCGTTTCTCCCGAGACGGCAGCTTGCCCAGCAGGAGCCCAGCACCAAACGCAGCCGCGAGAATAAAAAGTGCGGCTCCGAGGCGCGGGATACCGAGCGCGGGACTGCGATTCCCGTTGCGCTCGCTGTTCTGTGACAATTCTGCCATTAACAATACCCGCCTGCACGTCGCGCTCCATCGAGCGCCAATTCTGTATTTTCAGGAAGATAGCGCCCGAATTGCCCGCCAGAACTCTGATCCGGCTGTGCAAAAACTTCCAGGGCTACCCAAGCTGCCGCCCCTTAAGACTGCGGCTTAACTCGTTTCGCAAGGCCCTCGCCGTGCAGAGAGTAAACCGAGTGTACGGATGGCGAAGCGACTAGGTTTCTCTGCCACGAAAGAAATCTTTCCTTTGTTTCCAAATTTCCTGTTCCTGCCCGCTATCGTGTCGTCCGGTGGTGTGAAACTTCGTGTCACCCGACAGCGCGAAACTTGCGGGGGAGTAAGTTCCTTGTTTGGCGTCACACGATTGAGAAGACGCTGCAGGCGGCAAGTTCGTCGAAGGCTGCGGCTTCTTTTCGCGTTCTTCTTCAGATGGCGCTGGGGCGCCGTTGGTTGTCCTGGCGCACTCCAGCCCTGGATATTCCTCTTTTACGCCCGGAACAGACGCTGCTATTCTGCAAAGTGCCGCCATGATCCGCCTTGCCACCATCGCAGACCTATCCTCCATTCTGGATCTGATCCGGACGAACAATGATCGTCTGTTGGAACGGACCCCGGAAGAGTTGGTCTCCTTGCTACCCACCTTTTGGGTCGCCGAGTTGAATGGGCAGGTGGTGGGTTGCTGCTGTCTGGAGATCTATAGCCGGAAAATTGCCGAGGTCCGGAGCTTGGTGGTGCGGGATGACCATCGGCAGCACGGGTTGGGCAAACAGCTTGTGGCGGCGGCGGTGGCTGAAGCTCGCAGACGTGGGATTTACGAGATTCTGACGGTGACCTCAGAGTTGGAGTTCTTTGGGAAGCTGAACTTCAAGCCAGTGCTGAATGAGAAGTATGCGCTGTTCTGGCACGCCGATGAGGGCAATGACCCGTTGAAAGCGGCGGAGTCGGCGCAAGGGACGGAAAAGCCGGGAAATTCTGATAAATCTGGCGAAGGTCTGTCTTAGAAGTCCCGAATTTACGAAACGAAGCCAGATCTGTGGGCGACAGGCCCAGGAAGGACTAAGGGGAAAACCTTAGATCCCTGGACGATCTCTTACTCCTAGAACCCCTAACCAGGTAAGAAAGCAGACCGAGAACCGCGATTCCGTGTACTGCCGATGATACGATGGCGACGATGCAACGTCGAGAATTCCTGCAGCGGTCGGCCCTCGGCCTGTTGGGTGCTTCATCCTGGATGGCGACCGGTTGCGGCGATTCGCCGACAATTCGACCCAATGTGCTGGTGGTTATCAGCGATGACCAGTCGTTCGCGCACACCAGCGTGATGGGTTCGAAGATGGTGCAGACCCCGGCTTTTGACCGTATTGCCAATGAGGGTGTGCTGTTCACCAATGCCTTTGTGTCGGCGCCTTCCTGTGGACCCGCACGCGCCTCTCTGCTTACTGGGCAGGAATTCTATCGGCTGCGTGAAGCTTCCATGAATCACACCATCTGGCCTGATCGCGCCCTGAGCGTTTATACGGATGAACTGGCCAAGGATGGTTATCACGTAGGGTTCACGGGCAAGGGATGGGGGCCGGGGAACTGGCAGGTATCGCGTCGGCCGGAGCCGCCTACAGGGAAGGCGTATAACGAGCGGAAGCTGCAAGCTCCAGGGACCGAGATCAGCGACATCGACTACGCGGCCAATTTTGAGGCCTTCCTGCAAAACAATCCCGAATCTCGCCCTTTCTGTTTCTGGGCAGGGGTGATTGAGCCGCATCGACCGTTCAACCCCGGCATTGGCGTGAAGAATGGGAAGCGACTGGAAGATATGGAAGTGCCCGCCTTCCTGCCGGATACGCCTGAGGTGCGTGGCGACCTTGCGGACTATGCGTATGAAATCGAATGGTATGACGCCCAGTTGGCGCGCATGCTGCAGGTTCTGGAGAATTCCGGCCAGTTGGCGAATACGCTGATCATTGTCACCAGTGACAACGGGATGCCCTTTCCGCGGGCCAAGGGAAATCTGTATGACTATGGCGCTCGCGTGCCGCTTGCGATCCGCTGGGGGAACCGGGCCAACGCCGGACGCCGAGTGGACGATTTCGTCAGCCACTGTGATATCGCTCCAACGATTCTGGAAGCCGCAAGCCAGCGTGTTCCGGGTGAAATCACTGGGCGTAGCCTGATGTACCATTTGGAATCCCGTGATGCTGGGATGCTGGAAAGCTCGCGCGATGCGGTTTTCTATGGCATTGAGCGGCATTTGCCTGGCAGCCGTCCGGAAGGGGCGGGGTACCCGGCGCGGGCGGTGCGGGACAAAGACTATCTATACATCCACAACTACACACCGGACCGGAATCCGGTAGGGGATCGCCCGGGAATCGTGTGGCCGGAAGATGACCCCGTGGGAGGCTTCGGGGATACCGATGGGGGTCGATCCAAGACGGCCATTGCCCAGCGAGAGAAGGAAGACCCCGTTCGGTACAAGCTTGCCTTTGGCCCCAGACCGGCAGAGGAGCTATACCGGATATCCGACGACCCGTTCCAGATGAAAAACCTAGCGGCGGAACCGAGCATGGCGGTGGTGAAGCAGGCTCTGGCGCAGCGTCTGCTGGCGCACCTGCGCGATACCAATGACCCGCGCGAGCTGAGTAACGGGGATAGTTTCGACGCCATCATGAAGCGGTTCCCGACGCTGGGCTCGAACGAGACTTCCGGCAAGGGCTGAGCTTTGTTTTTCCGGGCGCGCCGGTTACGGGGGGATGTAGGCGGCGCGCGGATTCCACGTTAACCTATTAGTCGTGCTCGACCTGAATTTCTTCCGCAAGAACCTCGATACGGTTGCCGAACGCCTGCAGGATCGCGGGTTTTCCCTGGATAAGGATGCGTTTCTGGCTCTGGACGCGCAGCGCCGGGAAGCCTTGACCCGCATTGAGGCGTTGCGTGGGGACCGTAATGCGCGCAGCAAAGAGATTGGCGCGTTGCGGAAGCAGGGGCTCGACACGGAAGCTGCCCAGGCCGAGGTGCGTGCGATTGGCGATGAAATCAGCCAGTTGGAAGCAGGGGCACAGGCTGCCGACGATGCGTTTCGCGATTTGTTGGCCGGGGTGCCGAACCTGCCGCACAGCAGCGTTCCCACCGGCAAGAGCTCCGCGGACAACGTGGAGATCAAAAGCTGGGGCACCAAGCGGGAGTTCGCCTTTGCTCCCAAGGCGCACTGGGATTTAGGCGCGGACCTGGATCTGCTCGACTTCGAACGCGCGGCGAAGATCACCGGGGCTCGCTTTGTGGTGTACCGGGGCGCACTGGCCCGGTTGGAGCGGTCCATCTTCAACTTCATGCTGGATACCCACACGGGCAAGCATGGGTATACCGAAGTGCTGCCTCCGTTTCTGGTGAACTCGGCGAGTCTGTTTGGCACGGGGAACCTGCCCAAGTTTGGCGATGATCTGTTCAAGGTGGAAGGCAGCGATTTCTGGCTGATCCCGACCGCCGAAGTTCCGGTGACCAACCTGTACCGGGACGAGATCTTGCGGGCGGAAGATCTGCCAATCCGGTATTGTGCCTTCACGGCCTGCTTTCGCAGCGAAGCCGGATCCTATGGTCGGGACGTGCGGGGCATCATCCGACAGCATCAGTTCCAGAAGGTGGAACTGGTGAAGTTTACGACTCCAGAGCAGAGCCACGACGAACTGGAAGCCCTGACATCCAACGCGGAAGCGATTCTGGAAGCGTTGGAACTACCCTACCGGCGCGTGCTGTTGTGTACGGGCGACATGGGTTTTTCGTCGGCCAAGACCTATGACCTGGAAGTATGGCTGCCGGGCTTGGGCGAATACAAAGAGATCTCGTCGTGCAGCAACTTCGAAGACTTCCAGGCTCGCCGCGCCAACATTCGTGTGCGGGGCGCAGGTGGGAAGGCGGAGTTCGCCCATACCCTGAACGGCAGCGGCCTCGCGGTTGGTCGTACCCTGGTGGCTGTTCTCGAGAACTACCAGCAGGAAGACGGGTCGATTGTGGTGCCCGAAGTGCTACGGCCTTATATGGGCATGGATCGGATTGTGCGGTAGGGGGCAATCCTGGCACCAGGATAAACGTGGGATGGAGTTGTTCTTTGTAAATTGTTAACACGTGATGATAAAATTTGGCCTACTTGAATTAGGAGTGGCCATATGGAAGTTAGCGAAGCTCTGGGGCGCCTCGTGTGTGGGGAACCAGAGGTTGGGAGCGCGTTGGCCGAAGTCCTGGAGCACTCCAGGTCAATGGTGATAGCGTTGGCAACAGAAGTAGAAAACCTTAGACGCAGCACTGAGCTTGGATGTCCGGTATCGCAAGAACCTACGCAAATTGCTCTGCTCGGTCCTTTTTTTGGCAGGAGTCTCCTAGAACTATGCCTCACCGCGCTGCTTGGTAGATTTGATCCATTTCGAGTGCTACTGCTTCGAGAAATGCAGATGCGCCCTGACTATGCGCCGGGGAAAAGAAATCTAGCATCTATTCAGTGGGCAGGAGACATTCATGCAGATCGAAAAATTGAAGATTTATGGAAGGCAGATCGATCTCTAAAAGATATGCCGCGCGCACTTCTTGGTGACTACTATGAGCATCTCTTCTGGCAGCGTGCTTTTCGCAAATTACTTGACCATGTTCCGGACGGCAGAGGCGGAGATTGGATGTTGGAGTTGCGTAGGCTAGATGCAGACGGGTTCGTGCCAAGTATGAGAAGAATAACGTCAACATTGTATTCTTCATGCTCAAAAGGTGTTCATCATGAGTTCGTAATTCCTCTGAGTGGTTACTATGATCCAATAAATATAAAATCAATTCTGGATGACGGTGTTAAAACTATTTCTATTCTCGCATTCGTGGGAAATGCAAGTTTGGAAATTCATTCACGACTCTCAATAGATGATGCTTTAGCTTGTTTTGAGAAAATTCAGGAGTGCTTAAATGTCGCAAACTGACAATGTGGAATCGGTTAACTTAATCTTGGCAGCCGAAGATTGTGGTGCTAGTGAATTTGATAATCTTCACAGGTTTTCTCCAAATGATGAACGTGTTATTTCTAAGCTCATAGCTCATGGTCCTGTACTGTTGGAGGGGGGACGTGGTTCGGGGAAAAGCGCTTTAATGATTGCTGCATCGCATCGTCTTGCGCCTTATCAGGAGGATGCTAGCGTTTTTGGCGTATATCTTAGTCTTCGGTACCTTCCCCTACTTCGAACTTCCGGTAGAGAATATGAGGAAATATTTTGCAGAATTGTGAGCAATGAAATTCAGCAATTGTTGCGTGAATCCTCGATCTCTTTTGAGACCGCCTCAGATGTCGCATCATTGCAATATTCCGTTGCGAAGTTATCTCGGGATCTCGGAAAGCGAATAGTCCTTTTGTTTGATGATGCGGCTCATATCGGTAGAGAAACGTCTCTTGGGGACTTTTTTGATATTTTCCGCACGTTGTCCAGTAGTACTGTATCTTGTAAAGCGACTATTTATCCGGGTGTTACAAATTTTGGAACTAGATTTGATGTGTACAATGATGCGACAGTCATCAATGTGGTTCGAGACGAAGATCAGTCAGGCTTTGAGGAGCTTTTTGCGGAGATACTAAAGACTCGATTTCCAATGTTGATAAATATGGAAGTGAGTGCTCCCTTGACTGTAGAACGTGTAGCGGGATTTCTGGCGAAGAGTGTGCTTGGTAATATGAGAGGTTTTATATTTGCATGTAACGAGCTATCCGAAAGATGTACAGATAAAAGTGTAGGGTTGACTAGTCTCGGGGAAACTATACTTGACCTAGCTATGAATTATTATTGGCCGTTGTTGGAAGAAGTAAGTCCAAAACTAGGGAAATATATTCCGATGGTTGATCCCGCTCGCCAGATTGGGGAGATTTTGGTTCGCGAATGTGGAAAAAATGCGAAACGATCAGCTTTAATTCATAGGGACATCATCGCGAGAATGCAGAAGCCATTTGAAATACTAGAGTACGTAGGATTTACATCAAAGCGAGACTCCTCTAGAGCGCTTAAGTCGGGAGGTCGTGGAAGCCGATTTGCCATTAATCTCTGTATTCTTTTAGAGAATGTCCCCGGTGCGCGTTTGACATCAGACCTTTTTGATAAATGGGCTCAGCGAGAAGAGCCAGTCGAGTTACATTCAAAATCGCCATTGTTTTCTGAGATTTCAACACCTGTCCCGGATAGCGGTGCTGATCTGAAGATCCTGGAGGAGCCGATTGGGAAGCTACGCAAGTCACAGGCGTACCCGTATGGCCTAACGGAACATATGATAGGGCAATTGAAGAATGCAGGTAAAGTGACTGTAGGGGACCTGAGCAGAGCTAGCGACGAGGAACTTGGTGCGTTGTCCTATATAGGGGCAGCTAAGATTAGACGAATGCGGAGCGTTCTAGGACAAGCCATTTGGATGTAAGAGAGTGATTTTATGGTGCGACTTAGTGATCATATCCGAAGGCTGAAGTTGGTGAGCGTTTTCTGTAGTTAGCCGATAATACGCTCCGTCGGATTTCAGGCATGCCAATGGGGGCCTCACAATAGGCTCGAATGGGCGTGCCGTTAGCGCGGTGGTGGCTGCGCCGCTGTGCTTTCTTACCCCGCCCTAGCAGCTGCTGAAAAACGATGCAGATAACATCAACGGAATAGTGCTATGGAGACCACTTGGCGGAAGAATCTCGGGATTTATGCAGCTTCGAGTCTGCACTGAGAAACCGATTGGAGCCCCATTCAGGCAGGCTCCGCCAGCAAGTTTCGCATCCTCACCAGGTTGTAAGCTGCCGCCGCCAAGGTGAACATCCATCCCACCTTATCCGGACCCTGGGAAGCGCGTCTTACGCTGCAAGGCCACCGTCTTCATCCATCCGAAGACGTCTTCCACCCGTTTCCTCTTTCGCTGGCTCATTGCGTATCCCGCCTGCCGTGTCGTCCGCCTATCAATCGCGCTTCGCCGGTTCCCGCTCTCGTTCTGCGCTACGTGCGGCACTACCGTCATCTCCCGCATACGCTCCACAAATTCCTTCGTATCATAACCGCGATCCGCTCCCAGCGTCACCCGCCGTTGGCTGCCCGGAAGCTCGTCCGCCATCCGGCGAATGGGCCGCAACGGAGGATCGTCCGGCACACGATCCTCCAACGACACGTAACTGAATAGCTCCTGCTGCTTCCGATACAAATACGACCGATTCAGTGTAGGGCTACGCTGGCGAGCAGTTTTTAAGCAGCCTGCTAAAGGACGGGGTAAGACTATGCCTCCCCTGCCGGGGCGGTCGGGCTTCGCCTCCCCACAATTACTGCCGCTGCACGATGGGCCTCGAATCGACTACACCACTGTTTGACGCCTTCATTACGTCCAGATAGCGGCAAACCGAGCTGATACTTGCCTGGCGTAGGATACTGAATCATCGGTTTTGGGCGCTGTTTGGTGGCCGGGCTGATCCACTGGGAAAATCTCGTTTTCAACACATACTGGCTCTGCTGCAAGTGCAGATGCCAGGTGTGTGCCGGACTCCACGCAGAGCATCGGCGCCAGGAAGGCATGGCCTCCGTTGTTGGGCGTTACGGAACCTCTGATCGGGGAAAAGGATGGATGCGATGGCGAGTATCACGACTCTCGATAATGTAGAGATTTTCTATAAGGACTGGGGTCCGCAGGATGCCCAACCCATTTTGTTTCATCACGGTTGGCCGCTTACCGGCGATGACTGGGACAACCAGATGCTGTTCTTTTTGCAGAACGGCTATCGCGTGATTGCCCATGACCGGCGCGGCCATGGGCGTTCGTCGCAGGTGTGGGATGGCCATGACATGGACCACTACGCGGCGGATGTGGCGGCGCTGGTGGAACAACTGGACCTGAAGAATACCGTGCATATCGGGCACTCGACGGGCGGGGGCGAGGCGACGCACTATGTGGCCAAGTACGGTCAGTCGCAAGGACGGGTGGCGAAGCTGATCATCATCGGAGCCGTGCCGCCGATCATGGTGAAGACGGAAGCCAACCCCGGCGGCCTGCCTATTGAGGTATTTGATGGGTTCCGCAAGGCGCTGGCAGACAACCGGGCTCAATTCTACATGGATGTGCCGACTGGTCCGTTCTATGGGTTCAACCGCCCGGGCGTGGAAGCGATTCCGGGAGTCATCCATAACTGGTGGCGGCAGGGCATGATGGGCGGCGCCAAGGCTCACTATGACGGCATCAAGGCCTTCTCGGAGACGGATTTCACCGAAGACCTAAAGAGCATTGAAGTGCCGACGCTGGTGATGCACGGGGATGACGACCAGATTGTGCCATTTGCGGATTCGGCTCCGTTATCGGCAAAGCTGCTGAAGAACGGGACGCTGAAGGTATACGAGGGGCTGCCGCATGGGTTGTGTACAACGCATGCCGATGTGGTGAACCCGGATCTGCTGGCCTTTGTGAAGGGATAGCGACGCAAGGCGATTGCGCTGGCTGGCGGATGCCGCCAGCCAGCGTTGCCGCATTGTGAGCACGGGGGGAAAACTAATGAGAATTGTCGTGATCGGAGCCAGTGGGCTAATCGGTTCGCGCACAGTCAAACTGCTGAGCGCAGCTGGCCATGAGGTGGTGTCTGCTTCGACCAGCACGGGCGTCAATATTCTGACGGGGGAAGGGCTGGGGGCCGCGCTTGCCGGGGCGGATGTGGTTGTGGACCTTAGCAACTCCCCCTCGTTTGAGATGAACGCGGTGCTCAACTTCTTTCAGACGGCGGGACGCCATTTGGCCGATGCTGAGAAAGAAGCAGGCGTGCGGCACCACGTGGCGCTTTCGATTGTGGGTACGGACCGCATGCCCGACAACGGTTACTTTGTGGCGAAGGTGGCGCAGGAAAAACTGATCGCGGGGGCGGGGATTCCATATAGCATCGTCCGGGCCACGCAGTTCATGGAGTTTCTGGGAGCCATCGCGGGTGGAAGCACGGTGGATGGCCTTGTGCGTTTGCCTGCAGGTCTGTTTCAACCGATTGCCGCAGACGATGTGGCGGCGATTGTGGCGGAGACAGCAGCGGGCAAGCCGTATGGTGGCTCCTTCGACATCGCGGGTCCAGACCGGGCTCCATTTGCCGAGATTGTCGCTGACTACCTGAACGCGATGGGAGACGCGCGCGAGGTCGTTGCAGATCCACAGGCGCGTTACTTCGGGGGCACGATGGAAGAGACCTCGCTTGTACCGTTGGGTGGGGCGCGGATCGGTGCGACTTCCCTGGCCGCATGGTTGGAAAAGCACAAGCCTACCGCAGCCTAGCTCCTGCGGAACGGACTATTGAACCCCTGATGACGTCAGCGTTTGCTGACGTCATCAGGGGTCTTTCTCGTTTGCTTGGGCCACCGGTCCGGGACTACCAGACGCGGGTACTGCAGAGGCAAGAAGAGCTAATCCCTTGGCCAAGGCTATGGCGTGCCTACAGCCAGGCGTTGAGTCCTTCGTAGCGCACCTTCCAGGATTTTGGAAAGCCCGGAGCCGGCGTGGCGGTGTCGCGGCCCTGCCAGCCTGCGGCCATCAGAGCGGTGGCGGCGAGCACGCCTCCGTTGCCGGGCAGATAGAGGGGCAGGTTGGCGCGCTGGTAGTTGTGGCCGTTGGGGAGCCACTCATTCTTGGGCGAATCGAGAAGTAGGGCATCTACCGCGAGTTCCGGTTCGTCAAGACGGGCGGCGGTCATGGCGGTGAGCGGGTAATCCCAACCCCAGGTGTCTGGCCAGCGCCAGTCCTTGAGCGCGCGCTTGAGGGTGCGGCGCATGGTCTCTTTATCGACCATTTCTCCGGGCAAGATGCCAAGGGCGCCTAGCATGGAGGGATGGTCTTTGTTGCGTTCGGTGAAGGTCTGCGGACAGTTTTCGTGCGCAAGGTAAACGCCTTCGGCGACCGGAAGCCGGGATAGATGCTGACGCACTTTTCGCCATTGTGCGGATTGCGCGGTTTCGGGCAGACCTAGACGCTCTCGCCAAGTGAGCGCGACGCCCAGGGCGTAGTGCCAGTATTCCAATTCAAAGGTGGGATTCCAGGTTTCGCGTGGCGGGTGATTTTCCTGGGCTGGGATGAGGGGCGGCCCGAGCACGAAGCGGCCATCACGCTCCACTGCGAAAGAAGCCATGAACTCGGCGGATTCAAAGACCAGATCGGCGTAACGCCGAAGCGTGGCTGGGGTTGGGTTGGCCTGCCACAGGAGTTCGGCGAAAGCGATGATGTGGGGCTGCTGCCAGACCAGCAACGTACCGACACTGGAGGGGCTGTCGTTGCCATCCGGGCCGACCATCTTGGGCCACCGGGCTCCGGTGTAGCCCTGTCGGCGGGCCGTGGCTTGTGCGGATGGCAGAATGCGGCGATACCAATCGAGGCTACGTTCCAGCATGGCGGCGCGTCCCCAGAGCGGGAAATGGGCAGCGTGCCACCAATGCATCTCCAGGTGAAACTTCCCATTCCAACTGTTGCAGGTTAAGCCCGTTTCCTGTGGGGGCAGGGAACCGGCGCATTGGATGGCGGTGAGGTATTGGGAGAGGACGATACGGCGTTCGATTTCGCGGGCTCGGGAATCGGTGGCGGCACTGAGGTCGATGGCTCCGCCAGATTGCCAGAAACGTTGCCAATGGTTGGACGTGACCGCGAAGACGTCGCCCTTGGGAATCCCAGGCTGGCCAACGGCAAAGCTAACAAGCAGGGTAAGGTTCGCGGATTGCGGGCGAAGCAGAAGGACGTGTGGCTCCGTCTGCTCCAACTGGGCGGCGCCTTTCCAGCTAAGGGCGACGTGGTACTTGTCGGCGTCCAAGCTGCGGGTGATGCGCGCGCTTTGCCCGGAAGCACGGTTGAGCTGCGTGCTGTGGCGGTCCGGCTGGGTCCAATCGGCAGCGGTGATGTCCGGTGAGCCGTAAGGAAAGCGCAGACGCAGGGCAGCGCGGCTGTTTTGGAGAAGGGCGCTACGTACGCGGACGATCAGGCAATCGAGTGTGGGATGGCATGCGGTTTCGACATCCACGGGAAAGCCATCAAGGACAAAGTGGCTACGAAGAATGCCGTTCCAAAGGTCGAGTTCCTGGCGGATATGGCGAAGGTCCGCAGGCTGGGCGGGGGAACCGTCCGTACGGGTCAGCACAAAGCCAAGTTCTCCGAGATGGATGCGGTGCGGGCTGCGTCTTAGGTGGCTGAAGAGCTCTTTTTGTCCGTTATCGCTAGTTGCATAACCAACTGAACGCCCGTAGGTATCAAAAGGCTGGTAGACCAGGGATTTCCCTTGCAGTTCGGCGGGAAGCGGAAAGGAATGCCAGCCCCATTGCGACTGGGTGGCGAGCGGCATGGCCTTCTTGGTATCGCTGGGGACGTGCAGCTCCGGGAAGGTTTGCAATCCCGTGACGTCGGCGGTGAAAGCGAATTCACCATTGCCGACGGAAAGCGGCGAGCGTGGCGCCAAGTCGGTGAGCACAGGGTTGTGCCGGGTGACCAGAGCCTTGCGATCAATGGCGGGTCCTGTGGATGAGAGGGATTTCGGCGGCGCTTGCGAGAATGCGGCGGGGGCTAGGCTCCCCATAAGGACGAAGTGACGGCGCGTGAAGGGCATCGAAAGTACTTCACAGTATTTGGGGCGGGACACGCAAGCATCCGATGCGAGAACTTTGCGGAGTTCCTGCGGATCCACCCCAAAAAAGAGCCCACCACGCTTGCTGTCACCGTGACGATGCCAAAGCGATGATCTACCGTGACGACCGGCGGGGACGACCGCAGTGGCGATTGCCGTGGCGACCAAGTGTGGTGGGCTGCGACGGGTCCGCTGCTTAGCGGACGCCGCCTCCAGCGTGGACGAGTTCCCCAGTCAGCCACTTGGCATCCTCGGAGGCAAGGAAAGTGACGACGGAGGCGATATCATCCACCTGGCCAGCTCGACCAAGCGGGGTTTGGGCGACGATGCCGGCTTCGAAATCGCTACCCGCTATGCCGGTGCTTTGTGTGCCCTCGGTGATAACCAACCCCGGGTTGACGGAATTCACGCGAATCCTGCGAGGCGCCAGTTCGTTGGCCAACACGCGGGTGATGGCGTCCACTGCACCCTTGGTGGCGGTGTAGACGGCGCTTTCCGGTGGGTGCACTTCTGTCACCAAAGATCCGATGTTGATGACTGCGGCTCCTTCGCCCAGATGCTTGGAGGCCGCCTGGGTGATGAGGAGGAGCCCCCGGACGTTTACGTCAAAGATTCGGTCGTAGTGTTCTTCGGTGATGCTGCCCAGAGATTGAAATTCATAGACTCCGGCGTTGTTCACCAGAATGTCGAGACGTCCGAAGTGTTGGATGGCTGCGTCCACGATTCCCTGGGCCTCTGCAGCTTTGGCGACGCTTCCCCCAACGGAGACGGCTTTGCCGCCTGCCTGTGTGATCGCGGCAACCACCGCGTCGGCTCCGGACTTGCTGGATGCGTAGTTGACGACCACGCTGGCGCCTTCCGCAGCGAGAGATTTGGCGATGGCGGCTCCGATGCCCTTAGAGGCTCCGGTGACGACGGCAACTTTCCCATTCAGTTTGCTCATGACTGTAATCCTTTGCGAATGATGTGCCGCTTCCAGCCGCGATCTGGCCCGATTAGCGGGGCGCCAGAAACCCGATTCTTGAGGGGCGGCGAAGCAGTTACGGCTACTGAGATGGGAATTGCGTGAAGCAAGATTCAATAATTCGGGAAAACGGAACTATTGACCAAAGAAATGCGCCACTTTTCGCAAGGGCATACTCTGAATAGGTATGAGGCCCCTGTTTCATCCTTCGATTGAGGACGTGACGGTGGAAGGGATTCTGCACGCGCTGTCGGACCCAGCCCGGGCGGCGATCTACAACGAGATCGCCACCAAAGGATGTCCGCAGAATTGTTCCGGGTTGACGACAGTGAGCGAAAAAGGAATCCCGAAATCGACACTGTCTCAACATTTCAAGATTCTGCGGGAAGCGGGCCTGATCCGTAGTGAGCGGCAAGGGGTGGAAATGCATAACACCACCCGTTGCGGAGAGATCGAACAGCGCTTTCCCGGCCTGATTCACGCCATACGGGCGTCTTACGCCAGGCAGTGTCCGAAAGGCGAGATCAACGGCGCCGGTTCGGTGTAGGTCGGCGCTTTTATGAACCAGCACCAGCATTCCGCGCGTCAGGCGGGCCGGATAGTCGCGGAAAGCACTACGCGAGGGCGGTAAGAGCAACCAGAACTGCACAAAAGTGTTGCGTAGCGGCAAAACTCCGTTGACCGAAACGGCTGGAATTCGTAAGATGGAAAGGTTGGCTTCTGAACCGGGTAACCCGGAACGGCCGTCAGTGCGGGAGTAACTCAATTGGTAGAGTGTCAGCCTTCCAAGCTGAATGTTGCGAGTTCGATCCTCGTCTCCCGCTCCAGATTTTTGCTATAATGCAAGGTTTCGAGCGCCGGCGTAGCTCAGCTGGTAGAGCATCTGATTTGTAATCAGAGGGTCGGGGGTTCGAATCCCTTCGCCGGCTCCATAAGGCCAATTGTTTGAAGGTTTTGCCACGCGGTCTAAGGTCGTGGGGCGCATACGAGAGTGCTTCACCCACGCTCTTGCATGTAGATACGGACAGGTGGGTGAGTGGTTAAAACCAACAGACTGTAAATCTGTCGCTCCTTGCGAGCTACGAAGGTTCGAATCCTTCCCTGTCCACCATAGTTTTTGCCAGTCGCGTTCGCGCGGTTTATTCGCGGAATAACCGTAAGGTTAAGCGGAATAATCGCAGAGATTGGCGGCTACGACGCCTCTCGTCGGAAGATGATCGAAGGGAACGTAGCGAAACAGTTTGCTGATGTAGCTCAGATGGTAGAGCGCGTCCTTGGTAAGGACGAGGTCACCGGTTCAATCCCGGTCATCAGCTCCAGATCGTGGGGCTCCGCGAAAGTGGAGTCCCTATAACCGGAGGCCATGCAGGCTATTAGGCCTGCTTTTTTCTGTCCGGTCGAAGATACGCACGTATCGGTTCTGGGTCGCTTGGCGATCGGATCTGATTCGAAGCCCAAAATCGCTCTTCAAGCGGGCGTTCATCAAGCGGGAGTCGAGGAATCCCCCCATGGCAAAAGAGAAATTTGACCGCAGCAAACCGCACGTCAATATTGGGACGATCGGTCACATTGACCACGGCAAGACGACGTTGACGGCGGCGATCACGCAGGTGCTGTCGAAGCACGATCCGAAGAACACGTTCCGGAGCTTTGATTCGATTGACAATGCGCCGGAAGAAAAGGCTCGTGGTATCACAATTGCGATTGCGCA
>Ga0182745_1000678_pt1 | contig 35938 bp, 38 predicted proteins | sample eDN3rd30CKraftBY_FD_128523 | JGI IMG/M metagenome (GOLD analysis project Ga0182745, IMG submission 128523) | Enriched backyard soil microbial communities from Emeryville, California, USA - eDNA 3rd pass 30_C Kraft BY (version 2) (version 2) | ecosystem: Environmental > Terrestrial > Soil >...
CCCGGCGCGCGCTTCGAGCTCGACCAGCCGCGGGGCTGGGCGACGCATCGCAAGCTGGTGGGGCTTGCCGCCGACGATGCCGCCTGCTTCGCGGCGTTCGACCGCGCGAAGGCGGGCTATCTGCGACGTCAGGTGGTGGGGCAGGGGATATGCCGCGCCAGTCAGCGCATGATATTGACCGGCGACCGGCTGGTGCCGACGATGCGCCCTGCGAACGCCGCGCCGGGCTGCGCGGTCACCGCGGCGATGGCGCTCTGGACGCGCGATGTCGTGCAGCCGGCGGCGCGGAAATATTTCGGGCAGCGGGTCGTCGCGCTCGAAAATCTCGGCAGCTATAATTGCCGCAAGATCGCGGGGCAGCGCGCGCAGAGCGAGCATTCGACCGCCAATGCGATCGACATCTCCGCCTTCATCCTTGCCGACGGCACACGCGTCTCGCTGCTCAATGACTGGAAGGACGAGGATGTGCGCAGCGAGTTCCTGCACGCGGTGCGCGACGGGTCGTGCGGGCTGTTCAGCACGGTGCTGTCGCCCGACCACAATGCCGCGCATGCTAGCCATTTCCACCTCGACCTGGCGGCGCGGCCGCTGGGGTGGACGGTGTGCCGTTAGACCCCGAGGGTTTTAGCTTGAACCGTTCGTGTCGAGCGAAGTCGAGACACCCATCAGTATGGCGCAAGGCCGATGGGTGTCTCGACTTCGCTCGACACGAACGGAAACCGGAGTCGATTTGAAGCAATCTGACCCTAGACGGTGAAGCTCTCGCCGCAGCCGCAGGCGCCCTTGGCGTTGGGGTTCTGGAAGACGAAGCCCGCGGCGAAATCATCCTCGACCCAGTCCATGACGCTGCCGATCAGATAGAGCACCGAAGCGCCGTCGATGTAGAAGGTGCCGCCCGGCGTCTCGATCTTCTCGTCGAACTTCGTTTCCTCGGTCACATAATCGACCGAATAGGCGAGGCCGGAACAGCCGCGCCGGGGGGTCGACAGCTTGACCCCGATCGCGCCCTCGGGTGCCGATGCCATCAGCGCGGCGACGCGCGCCTCGGCGTTCGGGGTCAGCGTCACCGCGGCGGGGCGGGCTTTCAACGTCGTCATTTCAAACTCCTTCCCCTCTCCCCTTGCGGGAGAGGGTTGCGCAGACTTGCGAGCTTGCTCGCTAGTCGAAGCTGGGTGAGGGGTTGCGGTCGAAGACCGCGCGAGCCGGAGGCTCGCAGACCCCTCATCCAACTGCGCCTAGGCGCTTCGCGCCAAGGCTTCATATCCTTCTCCCGCAAGGGGAGAAGGGGAAAATCACAACATCCCCAACTCCAGCCGCGCCTCGTCGCTCATATTCTGCGGCGACCAGGGCGGATCCCACACCAGATTGACCTCGGCATCGCCCACGCCAGGCACCGCGCCGACGCGCAGTTCGACCTCGCCCGGCATCGATTCTGCGACCGGGCAATGCGGGGTCGTCAGCGTCATGGTGATCAGCACATGCCCCTCGTCGATCTCGACATTGTAGATGAGGCCGAGGTCATAGATATTCACCGGGATTTCCGGATCGTAGATGTCCTTGAGCGCATTGATCACGGCTTCGTAGAGATCGCCGCCGACCGCACTCGGATCGTCGGCCGCCGGTTTGGCCGCGAGGAAGCCTTCCAGATAGTCGCGCTTGCGCTCCAGCTTCGCGGCAGCCGGCTCGGCGTCCTCGACGCGCGCTTTGGGCGGCGCCTCGACGCTTTCCACTTCCTCGATCCTGATCGTCCGCTCGTCGCTCATCCGAAAATCCTTTCGACGCGGGCGAGGCCGTCGATCAGCGCCGCCACATCGTCGTCGTTGCTGTAAAGTCCAAAGCTGGCGCGCGCGGTCGCCGGCACGCCGAGATGCGCCATCAGCGGCTGCGCGCAATGATGCCCGGCGCGGATCGCGACCCCGCTTTCGTCGAGGATCGTGCCGACGTCGTGCGGGTGGACCCCCGCCATCGCGAAGCTGACGATCCCGGCGCTGTCGTCGGGGCCGAACAAGGTAATGCTGTTCTTGCGGGCGAGCTGGTCACGCAGGGAGCCAACCAGCGCGCATTCATGCGCGTGAATGGCCTCGACGCCTAGCGCTGAAACATATTCGGCCGCTGCCGCGAGCCCCAGCGCCTCGACGATCGCCGGGGTGCCGGCCTCGAAACGGGTCGGGGCGGGGGCGTAGGTCGTCTTCTCGAACGTCACGCGGTCGATCATCGACCCGCCGCCCTGCCACGGCGCCAGCGCGTCGAGCTTGTCGCTCCACAACACGCCGATGCCGGTGGGGCCGTAAAGCTTGTGCCCCGAAAAGACATAATAGTCGCAGCCGAGCGCGGCGACGTCGACCGGCAGCCGCGGCACCGCCTGGCAACCGTCGATCAGCAGCTCGGCGCCGACGCGGTGCGCGAGCTCCGCCGCGCGCGCAACGTCGAGCGGGCTGCCGAGCACGTTCGAGACATGGGCAAAGGCGACCATCGTGTGCTCGGGGGTCAGCAGCTTTTCCGCCGCGCTCAGATCGATGCGGCCGTCCGCCGTCAGCGGACAGACGTCGATCTCCCACCCCGCGAGCTGCCACGGCACGATATTGCTGTGATGTTCGAGCGTCGAGAGCAGCACGCGGCCCTTGCGCGGGTGGCTATAGGCGACGAGGTTGATCGCCTCGGTCGCGCCGCGCACGAAACTCACCTGCTCCTCGGCCCCGCCGATGAACGCCGCGATCCGCCGCCGCGCCGCCTCATAGGCAAGCGTCATGTCGGCCGACCGCGCATAAACGCCGCGATGGACGGTCGCATAGTCGCGCCCCATCGCCAGCGTGCAGGCATCGATCACCGCCTGCGGCTTCTGCGCTGTCGCCGCGGTGTCGAGATAATGCCAGCCGGGGGTGAGACCGGGGAACTCGGCCCTTATGTCCCCCTCCCGCTTGCGGGAGGGGTTAGGGGAGGGCCTGTCCGTGGCTGCCGCGACGCTCACACCAATTCTCCCAGCTTCGCCAGCGCCAACTCCTGCAGCCGCGCTTCGTCCTCCGCGCCGTCGAACACCCCGGCGACGAACGCCTGCAGCAAGATCTTCTTCGCCTCGCCCGGCGGCATCCCGCGCGACTGGAGGTAGAAGAGCGCTTCCGCATCGAGCTCGCCGATCGCGCAGCCGTGCGCGCATTTGACGTCGTCGGCGAAGATTTCGAGTTCGGGCTTGGCGTTGGCGGTCGCGCTGCGCGTCAGCAGCATCGCCTTTACATCCTGCGCGCTGTCGGTCGCTTGCGCATCGCGTGCGACCGCGACCTTGCCGAGATAGGTGCCCGTCGCGGTGCCCGCCAGCACCGAGCGCACCACCTGCCGCGAGGTCGCGCCGGGCTCGGCGTGGGTGACGGTGGTGACGATCTCGAGCGTCTGTTCCCCCCCGCCGATCTGCACCGCGCCGAGCGTGAAATCGGCGCCCTCATGGAGGGTGACGTTCAGCTCGATGCGCCCATAGGCGCCGCCGATGTTCAGCACATGCAGTTTGGCAACCGCACCCTTGCCAAGGGTGAGGTCGATCTGGCGGATGTCGCCAACGTCCTGCACGATCGCGCGCGCAAAGCTGCCGCCTGCGGGCACCATGATGCTCTCGGGCGCGGGCAGCGGCCATGCTGCGGCGACAGCATCGATATCGGCATAACGCCAGGCTTCATCGCGGCGTGAGGGCAGGGTAGCAGTCGTCACGCCGTTCCCTCCCGCACATCGTCACCCCGGACTTGATCCGGGGTCCCGCTACCTTCGACGCCCGAAAAGCGGGATGCCGGATCAAGTCCGGCATGACGATAAAGGGAAAGGCGCGTGCAAATCGTCACGCCACCACCTCCGCATAGCCATGCGCTTCGAGTTCGCGCGCCAGCTCCGGCCCGCCCGACTTGACGATGCGGCCGGCGGCGAGGACGTGGACGAAATCGGGCTGCACATAGTCGAGCAACCGCTGATAATGGGTGATCAGCAGCACCGCCTTGTCGGGCCGCCGCATGATCGCGTTGATCCCGTCGCCGACGATGCGCAGCGCGTCGATGTCCAGCCCCGAGTCCGTCTCGTCGAGGATCGCGAGCTTCGGGTCGAGGATACCCATCTGCACCATCTCGTTGCGCTTCTTCTCGCCGCCCGAAAAGCCGACGTTCACCGGGCGCTTGAGCATGTCCATGTCGAGCTTGAGCAGCCCCGCCTTCTCGCGCGCGAGCTTCAGGAAATCGCCGCCCGACAGCGGCTCCTCACCGCGCGCCTTGCGCTGCGCGTTGAGGCTTTCGCGCAGGAACTGGACGTTTGACACGCCGGGAATCTCGACCGGATACTGGAAGCCGAGGAACAGGCCCGCGGCGGCGCGCTCGTGCGGGTCGAGCGCGAGGAGGTCGAGCGTTTCGGTCGTTCCCGTACCCCGGACAAAATCTGAACCAACTTCGTCGGAACCGGCGCCGGGGAACATGACATCGGGCGTGAAACTCACCGATCCCTCGGTCACTTCATACCCCGGCCGCCCGCCCAGCACATAGGCTAGCGTTGACTTACCCGCGCCGTTCGGCCCCATGATCGCATGAATCTCGCCCGCGTTGATGGCGAGCGACAGGCCCTTCAGGATCGGCTTGTCGGCGACAGTGGCGTGGAGGTTATCGATTTTGAGCATAGTCATCTTTCAAGCCCCTCCCCTTCAGGGGAGGGGTTGGGGTGGGGGTTCTCGGCCTTGCGCAATGCTTCAGAAATGAAGGTCAACACGCCATCCATGTTGAACATAACATCATGGTTTGTAACGCGAAGGGTGAGATAGCCGTGTTCTGCCAGCGCCTTATCGCGCGCGCGATCCGCAGTCTCTTCGTGGGTATGGCCATCTACCTCGACGATCAGCTTTGTCGATGCACAGATGAAATCGGCAATGAACCAGCCGATGACCTGCTGACGACGGAACTTATGCCCCTCAAGCTGGCCGTTCGATAAATGCCGCCACAACCGCTTTTCCGGTTCGGTCGGGTTATTCCGCATCCGGCGCGCCCGGCGCTGCAATTCGGCGAGGTCCAATGCCGATAGCCCCCACCCCCGGCCCCTCCCCTGAAGGGGAGGGGTGGAAAGGCGCTTGGCCTGATCCGTGGGCGAAAGACTTGTCACCCCACGCTCCCCTCAAGGCTGATCCCCAGCAATTTCTGCGCCTCGACCGCGAACTCCATCGGCAGTTGCTGCAGCACTTCCTTCGCAAAGCCGTTGACGATCAGAGCAACCGCTTCCTCCTGCGAAAGCCCGCGCTGCATCGCGTAGAAGAGCTGGTCGTCGCTGATCTTGCTCGTCGTCGCCTCATGCTCGACCTGCGCCGAGGGATTGCGGACCTCGATATAGGGCACGGTATGCGCGCCGCAGCGGTCGCCGAGCAGCAGGCTGTCGCACTGGGTGAAGTTGCGCACCCCCTCGGCATTCGGCGCCACGCGCACCAGTCCGCGATAGCTGTTGTTCGACTGGCCCGCGCTGATGCCCTTCGACACGATGGTCGAGCGGGTGCGCTTGCCGTTGTGGATCATCTTGGTGCCGGTGTCGGCCTGCTGGAAATTGTTGGTGACGGCGACCGAATAGAATTCGCCGACGCTGTCGTCGCCGTTGAGGACGCAGCTCGGATATTTCCAGGTGATCGCGCTGCCGGTCTCGACCTGCGTCCACGACACTTTGGACCGCGCGCCCTGGCACAGCGCGCGCTTGGTGACGAAATTATAGATGCCGCCCAATCCTTCGGCATTGCCGGGATACCAGTTCTGGACGGTCGAATATTTGATCTCGGCATCGTCCAAGGCGACCAGTTCGACCACCGCGGCGTGGAGTTGGTTCTCGTCGCGCATCGGCGCGGTGCAGCCTTCGAGGTAGGAGACATACGCGCCTTTGTCGGCGATGATCAGCGTCCGCTCGAACTGCCCCGTATTCTCGGCATTGATGCGGAAATAGGTGCTGAGCTCCATCGGGCAGCGCACCCCCTCGGGCACATAGACGAAGGTGCCGTCCGAAAAGACCGCGCAATTGAGCGTCGCGAAATAATTGTCGTGCATCGGCACGACCTTGCCGAGCCACTTCTTCACCAGCTCGGGATATTCGCGGATCGCTTCGCTGATCGAGAGGAAGATTACGCCCGCGCGCTTCAATTCCTCGCGGAAGGTCGTCGCGACGCTGACGCTGTCGAACACCGCGTCGACCGCGACCTTGCGCGCGTCCTCGACCCCGGCGAGCACCTTCTGCTCCTCGATCGGGATGCCGAGCTTTTTATAGACTTCCAGGATTTCGGGATCGACCTCGTCGAGGCTCGCCAGCTTCGGCTTCGCCTTGGGCGCCGCGTAATAATAGGCGTCTTGGTAATCGATCGGCGGAACGTCGAGCTTCGCCCAGTCGGGCGTCTCCATCGTCAGCCAGTGGCGAAACGCCTTCAGCCGCCAGTCGAGCATCCATTCGGGCTCGTTCTTCTTGGCGCTGATGAAACGGACGATATCCTCGTTCAGCCCTTTCGGCGCGAAGTCGGTTTCGATCGCCGACGACCAGCCATGTTCATAATCGGCGACCTTCGCCGCGGCATCGTGCGCGGCCTGGTCCTTGACGGGGAGGGTGGGGTTGTCGGTCATGCTTCTATCCTCCCCTCCCGCTTACGGGAGGGGTTGGGGGAGGGAATGTGGGCGGAAGCGGGAGTGGCAACAGGCCCTTCCCAAGCCCCTCCCGCAAGCGGGAGGGGCTTAACGAGGCTCGCCAGGCTGATGCCCGCCAGTGCCGCGCGCACCGCGCCGTTGACGACGCCGAGGTGCGGCTGGACCTGGCAGCTTCCTTCGAAGCCGCAGTCGTGGCGCCCCTCGTCGCAGCAGGCGGTCAGCGCGATCGGGCCTTCGACCGCCTCGATGATCTCGGCGACGTTGATCGCCGCCGCGGGCCGCGCGAGGCGCACGCCGCCGCCGCTGCCGCGCGAGGCGACGAGCAGCCCGGCGCGCGCGAGACCGCTCACCAGCTTCTGCGCGGTCGGCCCCGGAATCCCGGTCTGCTCGGCGAGCAGCGCGGCGTGCAAAGGCACCGATCCGCACTGGCGCGCGGCGGCGCTCATCAGCACCACGGCATAATCGGCAAGGTTCGACAGGCGCACGAAATCCTCGTTGGAATTGCGAATGATTCTTAACTGGAGCAAATTACTCCACTTATATAGGCGAGGGTTGCGCGCGGCGCAAGCAAGCGCGATTTGGGAGGCCCAAAGAAAAAGGCACCCGCCCGGCCGAGACCGAGCGAGTGCCGAGATGAAGGTCTCAGTCCTCGTCAGAGGAAGAGCTCTTCTGGGTCGCAAGGTCCGATTATGCCCGCCGCGCGATTCGCGATTGGACGAAAACGCCAAATCGTCGTTCGGCGCCATTTTCTTTCGTCCTGTCGTGGGACGGGTCGGGGATCAGGTGTCCGAGACGAGCGGGCTGACCTTGCCCGCCATCTGCTTGCGGCCCCTGGTCGTCGCTTCGGTATAGAGGGTAGGGTGGGCGAGCTGGCCGGGGGTCGCGCCCGCGAAGCGCTTCATCTCGCGGATCAGGTGCGACTGGTCGTAAAAGGCGTCGCCGAGCTGCGCTTCCTCCAGGCATTCGCCGCGCGCGAGCGCTGAGGCCGCGCGGACCGCGCGATATTTGCGCGCCAGCATCCGCGGCGACAGGCCGTAATAATGTTTGGTCATCCGTTCGACCGAGCGGATCGACATGCCCGTCGCCTCGACGAGATCGGGAACCTGCGGCGATATCGATTCGGTCAGCCATTGGTCGACCGTGCGCGTGAACCACACCGGCGCCGGCTCGTTCTTTTTCAGGATTTCGCGGACGAAATTATTGGCGATCACCAGCCGCTCGGCGGTGTCGGCGGCGCCGATCAGCGTTTCGATCACTTCCTCGATCCAGTTCCCGAACAGGTCGGCGGCGTCGATCGCGCGGTCGGTCAGCTTGTCGGCATGGTCGCCCATCAGCGTCGCCCAGCCCGCGGGCATCATCCCGAAACCATAGATGCGAAGCGGGCCGCGGCCGATCGCGCGCACGCTGCCGCTCGTCGGGCCGATGATCGTCGCGCGCCCGGCGGGAAAGCGGTGGCCGTCGGGGAAGACATATTCGCCCTCGGCCGTGCTCATGATCCGGAATTGCGGGCGGTCGGCGCGCTCGGCCTCGTCGAACAGCGGCATGTCGATCCGCACGAAATAGAAGCTCGATACCATCTCCGCCAGATCGGGATCGGGCGGGAAATATTGGAGCTCGAACGGCGCATCGCCCTCCGCGCCCGCTGGCGTAGCAGTTTCCGACATGACGAGACCGACCCCAGGCAGCTTTGTTGCCGCCTTTTTCTATCCGCCATAATTTTCCATTTGCCGCAGGGCGTCAAGCCGCAATTCTCTGTTAGCGTTCCCTCTCGCTGGCAATCCAGCTATCGACCCGGCGCTCCAATATGTCGAGCGGCACCGGCCCCGATTGCAATACCGTGTCGTGGAAGGCGCGGATGTCGAAACGGTCCCCGAGCGCGGTCTGCGCCCGGGTCCTGAGTTCCATGATCTTGAGCTTGCCGATCAGATAGGCGGTCGCCTGCCCGGGATAGACGATATAGCGCTCGATCGCTTTCTCGATGTCGCCTTGGGGGTTGGGGGTATTGTCCTTCAGATACTGGATCGCCTGCTCGCGGCTCCAGCGCTTGTCGTGGATGCCGGTGTCGACGACGAGGCGGCACGCGCGCCACAGCTCCATCCCCAGCCGCCCGAAATCGCTGTAGGGATCGGTATAGGCGCCCATGTCCTTGGCAAGTTCCTCCGAATAGAGGCCCCAGCCCTCGGTATAGGCGGTGAAGCCGCCGAAGCGGCGGAAGGGCGGCAGGCCGGTGAGTTCGGTCTGCACCGCGCGCTGGAGATGGTGGCCGGGAATGCCTTCATGATAGACCAGCGCCTCGAGCTCGATCTTCGACATGTCGCGCAGGTCATAGAGGTTCACATAATAGGTGCCGGGCCGCGACCCGTCGGGCGAGGGCGATTGATAAAAGGCCTTGCCCGCCGATTTCTCGCGGAATGCCTCGACCGCCTTCACCTGCAAGGGCGCCTTCGGCAGCGTGTTGAAATAGGCGGGAAGCCGCGCCTCCATTGCCTTCACTTTGGCGGCGACGTCGGACAGATAGGCCTCGCGGGTCGTGTAATAATATTGCGGGCTCGTCCGCAGATGCTCGAAGAATTGCGGCAGCGTGCCCTTGAAGCCGACCTTCTTCATGATCGCTTCCATCTCGCCGTGGATGCGCGCAACTTCGGACAGGCCGAGGTCGTGGATCTGTTCCGCGCTCATGTCGGTGGTCGTGTAATTGGCGAGCAGCGCGGCGTAATAATCCTTGCCGCCGAGCATCCGCCAAACGCCGTCCTCGGTCGGCGCGACCGCCTGCTGGCGCTCCATCTCGGCGAGCAGGCGGGTATAGGCGGGGGCCGCGCTGTCGGCCCAGGCGGCTTTGGCGGCGTCGATCAGCCGGGCTTTTTCGGTCGCATCGGCGTCGAGCTTGCCGACCTTCGCCGTGATATCCTCGATCACCGCATTGTCGGGTTTCAGCAGGTTGCGGATATCCGAAAGCACATAGGCATAGACCCATTTCGGCGGCGCATAGCCTTGTCCGGCGCGCTTCGCCGATTCGGCCGACAGCGCGTCGAGCAGCGGGCCGAGCCCGCGAATGCGCGAAACATAGGCTTCGGCCTCGGCGACGTTGGCGACGCGGTGGATGTTGATCAGGAAAGCGGGAAGCCGGCTCTGCGCGCCGTTCATCTGGTCGAAGATATAGTCGTGGTCGCGCCACGCGAAGAGCCGGTCGGCGCGCGCCGCCTGCGCGTTGAACAGCTCGAACGACAGCGCGTCGTCGGCGGAAAGCGTCGCCGGATCGAAGCTCGCGCGCATCGCGTCGGCGCTCGCCTGCTGCAATTTGTGACGCGCGACCGCGGCTTCGTCGCCGACATCGTCCCAGCGGCCATAATCGGCGTCGCGAATGCCGCGATAGGCCTTGCCCTGCGGGCTCAGCGAGAGTTGCGCATCGTCATATTTCTGGAAGAAGCCGGCAAGGTCGGCCCCCGCGGGCGGCTGGTCCGGCGCGGCCTCGGCGGCGGGCGTGACGACGCCGGGCTGCGCGGCGCAGCCGGCAACGGTCAGCGCCAGCAGGCTGGTGGACAATGCGACGATCAGGCGGCGGTGCGACACGATTTTCTCCCTGTTTTCCTGTGCTGGCGGACTTGCCATAGCGGCCCGGCGCGCGCAATGGCGACCCCATGTCGTTCATCGCATCCGCCGCCGACGCCGCTTATGCGCTCGTCCGCCCGCTCGTCCACGCCAGCGATGGCGAAGCGGCGCATAATCTGACGCTGAACGCGCTTCAGCCCTTGCCGCGCGCGCGTCGCGCGTTGACCAGTCCGGTGCTGGCGACCGATCTCGCCGGGCTGCATTTCCCGAATCCCGTCGGTCTCGCCCCTGGCTTCGACAAGGATGCGCGCGCCGCGCACGCGATGCCGCATTTCGGCTTCGGCTTCGTCGAAGTCGGCACGCTGACCCCGCTGCCGCAAGAGGGCAATCCACGCCCGCGCCTGTTCCGGCTGGTCGAGGATCGCGCCGTGATCAACCGCATGGGCTTCAACAACGGCGGGCAGGCTCGGGCGGCGGATCGTATCGCGTGCCTGCGCCGTTACGGCCTGCCGGTGCCGCTCGGCATCAACATCGGCGCGAACAAGGACAGCGCCGACCGCATCGCCGACTATGCGAAGGGCACCGCCGCGATGGCGCCGCTCGCCGATTATCTGACGGTGAATATATCGTCGCCGAACACGCCCGGACTGCGCGCCTTGCAGGACAAGGGCGCGCTCGAAGCCTTGCTCGACGGCGTCGCGGCCGCGCAGCCGAAGGGCGCGGCAAAGCCGGTGTTCCTCAAGGTCGCGCCCGACCTCGAGTCCGCCGACATCGATGACATCGTCGCGGTCGCCTTCGCCAAGGGGCTCGCCGCGGTGATCGTGTCGAACACGACGATCGCGCGGCCGGCGCTCGCTTCGCGCCATGGCGGCGAGGCTGGCGGCCTGTCGGGCGCGCCGCTCGCCGAGCTGGCGCTCCAACGCGTCAGGGATTTCCGCGCCGCGAGCGGCGGCAAGCTGCCGCTGATCGCCGCGGGCGGGATCGGCTCGGCCGGGCAGGCGTGGCAGCGCATCCGCGCGGGCGCCAGCCTGATCCAGATCTATTCGGCGATGGTCTATGAAGGGCCGGGGCTCGCCGCGCGCATCGCATATGGCCTCGAAAAGCTCGCGAAGCGCGACGGGTTTGCGCGGGTGAGCGATGCGGTGGGGGCAGGGGAATAGATCCTCCCTGCCGCGAAGCGGTGGGGAGGGGGACCATCCGAAGGATGGTGGAGGGGTCGCGACGGTTGCGCCAGTGCCCCTCCGTCAGCGCTTCGCGCTGCCACCTCCCCATGGCTTCGCCACAGGGAGGATCGGGTAAGGGTTGCGCTACCCCGACCCCCGCGCCAATGTCGCGCCCATGATCAAACGACTCCTTGCGGCCTTCAGCCTGTTCGTCATCGCCTTCCCGTCGCTCGCGAGCGCGCAAGGCGTCACCTCGTCCGCCGATCCGCGCGCGACCGAGGCGGGGCGCGAGATATTGCACGAGGGCGGCAGCGCCGCCGACGCGGCGATCGCGATGGTCGCGGTGCTGACATTGGTCGAGCCGCAGTCGAGCGGCATCGGCGGCGGCGGCTTCATGGTCTATCACGATGCCGGGGACGGCAGCATTTCGACGATCGACGGCCGCGAGACCGCGCCCGCCGCGGCGAAGCCCGAGCGTTTCCTCGGCCCCGACGGCAAGCCGCGTCCCTATATGGACATCATTCCCGGCGGCCTCTCGGTCGGCGTTCCGGGCAACGTCCGGCTGATGGAGATGGCGCACAGGAAATGGGGCAAGCTCGAATGGAAGGCGCTGTTCCAGCCCGCGATCAAGCTGGCCGAGGACGGCTATCAGGTCACCCCCGCGCTCAATAACTGGCTCGTCCAGTTCGAGCCGCTGTGGAAGGATTTCCCGGCGGCGCGCGCCATCTATTATGTGGGCGGCAAGCCCGCACCGGTCGGCACGACGATCAGGAACCCCGCCTATGCCGCGATCCTCCGCGACATCGCGGCGCGCGGCCCGGAAGCTTTCTACTCGGGCGCCAATGCCAAGGCGATCAGCGACGCGGTCGCCAAGGCGCCGCGTAACGCGACCCAGCTCACGCTCAAGGATTTGGCCGCCTACAAGGCGAAGGAGCGCCCGGCGGTCTGCACCACCTATCGCATCTACAAACTCTGCGGCATGGGGCCGCCCTCGTCGGGGGCGACGACCGTGTTCGGCATCCTCGGGATGCTCGAAGCCTATGACATGAAGACGATGGGCAAGGACGATCCGATGAGCTGGCATCTGCTCGCCGAGGCGATGCAGCTCGCCTATGCCGACCGCGCCGCCTATCTCGGCGACAGCGATTTCGTCGACGTGCCGGTGAAGGGCCTGCTCGACAAGGCTTATCTTGCCGAGCGCCGCCAGCTCATCTCGCCCTTCGGCGCCGCCGGGCATTATGAGGCCGGCACGCCGCCGGGCGCCAAGCCGCGCGTCGCGGCGGCGCCGGTCAAGGAACAGGGGACGACGCATTTCGTCGTCGCCGACAAGGACGGCGACGTGATGTCGATGACCTCGACGGTCGAGAGCATCTTCGGCAGCCAGTTGATGGCGAACGGTTATTTCCTCAACAACGAGCTCACCGACTTCGACCACGCGCCGATCCAGGACGGCGTGCCGGCGCAGAACCGGGTGCAGGCGGGCAAGCGGCCTTTGTCGTCGATGTCGCCGACGATCGTCTATGGCCCCGACGGCAAGGTCGTGCTCGCGCTCGGCTCGGCGGGCGGCAAGCGGATCATCATGCACGTGACCAAGACGCTGATCGGCGTCCTCGACTGGGGCCTCGACGCCAAATCGGCGATGGAACTTCCCAACCTCTTCTTCGGCCAGCAGGGCGTGCTGATCGAGAATAATGCGGCGGGCGACGCGATTGCCGCGAAGATGAAGCCTTTCGGCTACAGCTTCACGCCGACCGACCTCGGCTCGAAGCTCAATGCGATCCAGCGGGTCGGGGATGGCTGGCAAGGCGCCGCCGATCCGCGCGGCCCCGGCACCTCGTCGGTCGACGGCGCGCCGGCACAGAACTGATTATTACGGCCTTTTTCATCGTCATCCCGGCGAAGGCCGGGATCTCGCCGCTGCGCTGTGACGCGAGGGTGAGATCCCGGCCTTTGCCGGGATGACGGAGGGGTTATGGGCTTCTATCGTGTGGCGATTGACCTTAAGAATGGCCCAATGACAATATAATCTCCCGAGGAGAGGCGCAGGCATGAAGCTGGAAAACCCCCATCTCGACCATTTTCCGAGTCTGGTCGCGATGTTCTTCGACCGCGCGGGGCGGGGCGGCGAAGATCCGTTCCTGTGGCGCAAGGCCGATCGCGCGTGGCAGCCGCTGAGCTGGCGGCAGGTCGCGAACCAGGTGTCGGCGCTCGCGCATAATCTCCGTGAACTGGGCCTCAAGGATGGCGACCGCGTCGTGCTGGTCAGCGAGAACCGGCCCGAATTCTGCATCACCGACCTCGCCATCATGGCGGCGGGCTGCGTCACCGTGCCGACCTACACCACCAACACCGAGCGCGATCACCAGCATATCCTCGACAACAGCGGCGCGAGCGCGGTGATCGTCTCGACCGCGAAGCTTGCGCGGACGCTGATGCCCGCGGTGCTGCGCTCGAACGTCAAGCTCGTCATCACGATGGAAAGCCTGCGCGTCGGCCAGCAGGGCGATGTGCGCGTGCTCGACTGGGACCCGCTCGTCACCGGCGGCGAGGCGTGGGTCGAGGAGACGAAGGCGCGCGGGCTCGCGATGACGCGCGACGACACCGCCTGCATCATCTACACCAGCGGCACCGGCGGCGCGCCGCGCGGGGTGATGCAGCATCATGGCGCGATCCTCCACAATGGCGCCGGGGCGGCCGAGATTCTCGTCAACGACTTCGGGATCGGCGAGAATGAGACATTCCTCTCCTTCCTGCCCCTCAGCCACGCCTATGAGCATTCGGGCGGGCAGTTCCTGCCGATCATGGTCGGTGCGCAAATCTATTACAGCGAGGGGCTCGAAAAGCTCGTCTCGAACATCGAGGAGACGAAGCCGACGATCATGGTCGTCGTGCCGCGGCTGTTCGAGGTGATCCGCGCGCGGATGATCAAGTCGGTCGAGAAGCAGGGCAAGCTTGCGAACTGGATGCTGGGGCAGGCGCTGCGCGTCGGCGAAAAGGATTATGAACGCCGCATGGGCGTGTTCGACCGCCCCGTCGACCTCCTCCTCAACAAGCTGTTCCGCCCCAAGATCCAGCAGCGCTTCGGCGGCCGGATGAAGGCGCTGGTGTCGGGCGGCGCGCCGCTCAATCCCGAAATCGGGGTCTTCTTTCACTCGATCGGCCTGACCCTGCTGCAGGGCTATGGGCAGACCGAGGCAGGGCCGGTGATCAGCTGCAACCGCCCCGCGGCAGGCCTCAAGATGGACACCGTCGGGCCGCCGTTGATGAACACCGAGGTGAAGATCGCCGACGACGGCGAAATCCTCGTCCGCGGCGAACTGGTGATGAAGGGCTATTGGCGCAACCAGCCCGAGACCGAGCGCGTGCTCGTCGTTGACCCGGCGGAGCCCGACAAGGGGCCGTGGCTCCATACCGGCGACATCGGCCATATCGACGCCAAGGGCCGCATCGTCATCACCGACCGCAAGAAAGATTTGATCGTCAACGACAAGGGCGACAATGTCTCGCCGCAGCGCGTCGAGGGGATGCTGACGCTCCAGCCCGAAATCCTCCAGGCAATGGTTTATGGCGACAAGCGTCCGCATCTTGTCGGCATCCTCGTTCCCGATCCCGAGTGGATGGCCGAATGGGCCGAGGCGGAGGGGCTGCCGAAAGATCTCGAACGGCTCCGCGAGCATGAGAAATTCCGCGCCGCCGTCCGCGCCGCGGTCGACCGCGTCAACGAGCAGCTTTCGGTGATCGAAAAGGTGCGCAAGTTCGACTTCGCCGACGAACCCTTCACGATCGAGAATGAGCAGATGACGCCCTCGATGAAGATCCGGCGGCATATCCTGCGGCAGGTCTATGAGGACAAGATCGCGGCGCTGTATAAATAAGCCGTCGCGCCCGTACAGGCGGGGGGCGACGTTTCAGTGAATGCAGGCGGGGGTGCGACCCGAAGAGCTCGGTGCAAACCGGAGCCCCGCCTGCGGCCGAGCCGATGGCTCAGCCAGCGTCCCCCGCCGGTTTGCGATAGGGGACGAATGGACCGAAGACGCAGGTCGGGCCGCGAATGCCGCTGCTGCGGTCGACCAGATGGAAGAAATCGCCTTCGCAGGTCGACGAACCGAACTGGCGCACGACCATGATGTCGCTGTCGCGCGCGAGGCCCGGGCAGCTTCCCTTGAGGTCGTTGCGATAGACGAGATTGCCGCCCGCGCGATAGAGCAGGATATCGTCCGAGATGCGGATGGTGTCGGTGGTGCGATAACTGGGCAGGCACTGGATCGGCTCGCCCGGCACCTTGCCCGCGAGCTGCTTGTCGAGCTGCTGGGCCTGCTTGGGGCTGAGCGCCGCCGCGCCCGCTTCGGCGGTGCCACCGGGGGCGCAGCTTGCCATCATCGGCGCGGCCAACAGCGCCAGCGCCGCGGCGCGGATCGGCTTGGTGCCTGTTATCGTCAGGGTCATCGTCGGACTCCTTGCAGCATCCTGGATGCTGACAGTTTCGAAATGAACGGATGGTGAAGCCGCGGCATCAGGCGGCGTCTTTCAGCGCGCGGATGCGTCCCAGTTCGGCCGCCGTGGCCGCGCGGAGGAAGGGGTTCGTCGCGCGCTCGGCGCCGATGCTGGTCGGCACCGTCGGCTCGCCCGCCGCGCGCGCCGCCTCGACCGCCGCCAGCCGTTCGGCGAGCGCGGCGTTGCCGGGGTCGACGGTGACCGCGAAGCGCGCGTTCGACAGCGTATATTCGTGCGCGCAATAGACGCGCGTCGCATCGCCCAGCGCATCGAAGCGCCGCATGTTCGCGAACATCTGTTCGGCGGTGCCCTCGAACAACCGGCCGCAGCCCATCGCGAAGATGGTGTCGCCGACGAAGATCGCGTCGTCGGTCGCGAAATGATAGGCAATGTGCCCGGCGGTATGCGCGGGCACGTCCCAGACCTCGGCGACATGCGCGCCCAGCCGGACGCGGTCGCCGCCCGTCACCCGCACGTCGAGCGTCGGGATGCGCTCATATTCCGCCGCCGGGCCCGTGATCGTGCAGCCTGTCGCTTCCTTGATCGCCGCGTTGCCGCCGGTGTGGTCGGGGTGCCAATGGGTGTTCCAGATGTCGGTGATCGTCCAGCCACGCGCGGCCGCCGCTTCGAGCACGGGCTCGGCGACGGCGGGATCGACGACCATCGTCGCCTTGCTGTCGGAATCGTGGACCAGCCAGACATAATTGTCATTGAGGACCGGAATGCGGACGATGTCGAGCGGGCTCACGAATATCTCCTTTCTTCCGGCCTCATGCCTCCCAGACGGAGCGCCGGGCGGTCAGCCTTGGCCGATTTACCAGACGCCGGTGTTGGGCATCGAGGCCCAGGGTTCCTGCGGCGGCAGGTGGCCGTCCTGAAGCAACTCGACCGAAATGCCGTCGGGCGAGCGCACGAACGCCATATGGCCGTCGCGCGGCGGGCGGTTGATCGTCACCCCGGCGTCCATCAGCCGCTGACAGGTCGCATAGATATCGTCGACGCGATAGGCGAGATGGCCGAAATTCCGCCCGTCCGTATAATCTTCGGGCGCGCTGCCGTCCTCGGGCGGCCAATTGTAAGTCAACTCGACCTCGGCAACGCCCGCCTGTCCCGGCGGCGCGAGGAAGATCAGCGTGAAGCGGCCCGCCTCGCTGTCGAAACGGCGCACTTCCTCGAGCCCGATCAGCTTGAAGAAATCGATCGTGGCGTCGGGATCCGACACGCGGATCATCGTGTGAAGATATTGGGTCATGCGCCCATGTTAGGCGCGAAGAGCCCGTCCTTCAAATGCTTCGAACAATGCGATGAAATCATCCGGCGCAGGCGTAGGCGCACCGCGCGCTTCGGCGACGTGGACGCTGACCTCGACGCCGGTTGCGCGCAGGTCGTCCGCGCCCTTGCCGTGAAGCTCGAACAGGAAGGTCATCGAACTGCGGCCGACGCGCGAGCAGCGCACGCAGATGTCGATCTCCTCGTCGAGAAGGATCGGCACCTTGTAATCGACTTCGGCGTGCGCGACGTGGAATTCGGGGCTGCTATGGTCGGGCCAGCGGTCGTAGACGCCCACCGCGCGCCAATATTCGGTGATGCCGATATCGAAATATTCGAGGTAGCGGCTGTTGAACACGACGCGCTGCGCGTCGATCTCGGCATAGCGGACGCGCTTGGTGACGTGGAATTTGAAGTCGCTGCGGGCCATGGTGATCCTTTGAAAGACTTTGTGTCCCCGCGAAGGCGGCGACCCATCTCCGGACGGTTCGAGCTTGCGCCCACCGGAGATGGACCCCCGCCTTCGCGGGGGAACGGATTTTTTTCAATCAAAGTTTAATTTGCGGCCGCCAAACGCGCGACGGTATCGATCAAGAGCGCGATGTCGCCGTCGCGCGACAGGCGGTGATCGCCGCCCTTGACCAGCGTCACCTGCACATCCTCGCTGGCGAGCGCTGCGGCGAGGCGCAGGCTGATCTCAGGCGGAACGTCGCCATCCTCCTGCCCGTGCAGCAGCCGCACCGGGCAGGCGAGGGGGATGTCGGCATCGAGCAGCCGGTTCGCCTCGCCCGACTGGAAAAAGCCGCGCGTGGTGACATAGGGCTGGTCGCTGTAGGGCGTGTCCTCGACCAGCGTCCCTTCGGCGAGGATGATCGCTTTCTCTTCGGGCGTGAAGCCCCACTCGGTGAAGTCGGGCGCCGCCGCAATGCCCACGAGCCCCGCGATCCGCCTCGGCCCGTCGCGCCGGACCAGCGCGAGCGCCGCGAGCAGCATCAGCCAGCCGCCCATCGACGATCCGACGATCAGCACCGGCCCGTCGGCCTTCGCATCGATCAGGTCGAGCACGTCGCCGCGCCAGTCGAGCAGGGTCTGATCGGCAAACAGCCCGTCGGACAATCCGCAGCCGGCGTAATCGAGCAGCAGGCAGGCGCGGCCTTCGGATGCGGCCCAATCGAACAGGGCGGTCGCCTTGCCGCCCGCCATGTCGGACATATAGCCGGGCAGGAAGACGATCGCCGGCCCCCGGCCTGCGACATGGCGATAGGCGAGGCGCGGGCGGCCGGGGCGTTTGAGGTAATCGGGCGGCGTTTCCACCGGCCTCAAATGACCCAGTCGACCGTGTTCATCTGAATCGTCGCCAGCCCCTTGGCGGCGCGTTGTTCGACCATGATCCGGTTCAGGCGGCGGATCGTGTCGCTGCCGGTGGTGATGCACCAGCCGGGGACCACCGCGTGAACCAGCGCGCAGAGCCCGCCGAAGATCATCGTCACCCCGAATTTCGACGCGACGCCGAAATGCTCGATATAATTTTCATCGACGCTCTTCGGATGATCGACGAACAGGCGCTTGAACATCTGGGGGTGGCTCCTTTCCGGCTGCCGCCGCCCTAGCGGGAGAGCCCGTCTCCCGCAAGGGCGGCGCGCCGGGGTGCCGTCAATTCGCGAGGAAGGCGTCGACCGCGGCGGCGAAGGCGGCGGGCTGGTCGAGCATGATGAAATGGCGGCTGCCGTCGACCCGCTTCAGCGTCGCGGCCTTCGCGGGGGCGAAGGCGCCCTTGTAGAGGCCGTCGACCATCTCGGCCGGCATCGCGCTCGCGTCGAAGGGATAAAGCATCGTGAACGGCGCGGTGATCGCACCGAGTTCGGGGCGCAGGTCGGTGGTCATGTCGTCGTACACGAGTTGTGCCGCCACCCGGGCATCGGCGGTCCTGGTCCACGCCTTGACCTGGGCGCGGCCGGCATCGGTCGCCGACATGATCTGCAGCGTCTGGTCGTCGGCTTCCGCATTGCTCTTCGCGGCGAGCATCTTCCGCATCGCGGCCGCCTGCGGTTCGACGGTGGCGACGGTCGCGGTCGGGCCGAACAGCATCCCGAAGAAGGGCAGGCTGTCGACGACCATCAGCTTGCCGGCGTCCTCCGGGGTGCGCGCCGCGATCATCATCGCGGTCAGGCCGCCGAGCGAATGGCCGATGATCGCCGGAGCGGGGCGGTCCTGTCCGGTGATGCAGTCGGCGATGAAGCCGTGGATGTCCTCGACGACGCGCGGCAGCACCGGCCCCTCGGCGTTCGGACCGGCATCGTCGCCGAAACCCCGGATCTGGACGATATGAAGCCGGTATTTCGATTTCAGCCGCGTGGCGGTCGGGTCCCACACCGCGCGCGGGGTCGACAGGCCGGGGATCAGGATGACATCGGGCCCCTGACCCTCGTTCAGGATCGTCACGCTCTTGCCGAGCGTGATGTCGGCCGAGCAGGCGCCTTCGGTCGGCGCCTCGGCGGCGTTTGCGCGATGGGCGATAATTGCGATCAGCAGAATGAACAGCGCGGCAATGGAAACTTTTTTCACGGGCTTAGTCCTTCAGGAAAATCTCTTCGATGGGGAGGCCGAACAGGTCGGCGATGCGAAAGGCGAGGGGGAGCGAGGGGTCGTATTTCCCCGTCTCGATCGCGTTGACCGACTGGCGCGACACTTCGAGCCGCTCGGCCAGATCCCCCTGGCTCCAGTCGCGCTCGGCACGCAGCACCTTGAGGCGGTTCCTCATGGGCACCCCCCGCCGGCGCCGAGCGTCAGCCGGTTGACCAGTCCGCCGATGGCAAGGCCGACGCACCAGATCGGAAAGACCCAGAAGATCGAAAGGCGCGGTACATTGGTGTAGATCTCCAATATCCCCCAGGTCGCGCAGACCCCCAGTGTCAGGGCGGTCGCAATCAACGCCTTGCGCACTTCGAGCAGCCGGACATATTCGTCCTTGAGCTCGAACAAATAGCTGCCCATCGCCCAGATGAAGCCGACGACCGCAAGGCCGGGGACCAGCGCGACGGCGACGGTCACCGGGGTCGCGGGCGACCCGTTCGGAACGAGGCTGCTGGCAAGGAAGATCGCGGCCACATAAGCGATGCTGACCGGGATCATGCGGCCGATATAGCGCCGCTGGGCGGGATTCATCGCCATCGCTTCAGCCCTTCGCCAGCGCGGCTTCGTGCCGCTTGGCGATCAGCAGCGCCGCGGTGAAGGCGGGCAGCGCGACGATCAGCGCGCTGGTCAGGCCGGGCGAGATCAGCCCGGCCGCCCCGGCAAGGGCCGCGATCGCGGCGGGCAGGGCGAGGATACGGAGGATTTTCGGCATTGGTCAAGCTCCCTTATTAATCAGTAAAGGAACATTGACATGCTGAGTCGGTATTGTCAAGCGTCATTTACACAAAGACAAGCGACCCAATCCCGCGCTTCAGTGACCGGATGACGCCTTGCCATGGCGGAGCCGCCAATTGGCGATATGGGCGCTGGCGAGACCGAGCGCTCCGAGCGAAGTGAGCAGGCGGTCGCCGGTCTCGGGATCGAGCGCCGCGATCCCGCCCTCATGCGCGGCCAGCCCGGCGGCGAGCAGCGCGATCCCCGTCAGCGCCGCCGCCACGGGATAGGGATGCCGATGCCGCCGCCACCCGTCCGACAGCGCGAGCGCCGCCGCGGGCGCCGCGAGCAGCAGGACGATCGCGTGAAACGCCTCGGGCAGCGCCAGCCAGGCGCTGAGCGCCGGCGCGGCGAGCAGCAGCAGCGGCAGCGCGAGGCAATGGATCAGGCAAGCGAGCGACAGGCCGACGCCGAGCAGGTCGGCGGCGCGCGAACGCAGCGAAGGGCGGGCGGGGAGGCACATGGGCAGGGGCTTTCCGTTGGCAGATCGCGCCGCTACATAATGATACAATGTATCATTGCAACCCTTCCGTGTGAAAACGGCCCTTGCCGCTGCTTTCGCGCGCTGGCAAAGGAGCGCGGCAATCCTGCCCAGAAAGGCTCCCTTTTCCGATGTCCCAGATGATCCGCGTCACCCTTCCCGATGGCTCTGCCCGTGAAGTCGCGCGCGGAACCACCCCGGCGCAGATCGCCGCCGACATCGGCCCCGGCCTCGCCAAGGCCGCGCTCGCTGCGAAGATCGACGGCGAACTGCGCGACATCATGCGCCCGCTGGAGGAAGATACCAACCTCGCGCTGGTGACGAGCCGCGACGAGGCCGACGCGCTCGAACTCGTGCGTCACGACTATGCGCATGTGCTGGCGGAGGCGGTGCAGAGCCTGTTTCCGGGAACGCAGATCACTTTCGGCCCCTCGACGAACGACGGCTTCTATTACGACTTCGCCCCGACCGCGGAGCATGGCGCGTTTCGCGACGACGAACTGCCGCTGATCGAGGAGGAGATGCGCCGCATCATCGCCGCCGACCTTCCCCTTACGAGGGAAGTGTGGGAGCGCGACAAGCTCATCGCCAAATGGCGCGCCGAGGGCGAGACGTTCAAGGCCGAATGGGCCGCCGAACTGCCCGAGGGCGAAGAACTGACCGTCTACCGTAGCGGCGACGGCTGGATGGATATGTGCCGCGGGCCGCATCTGGCCTCGACCGGCAAGCTCGACCCCGCCGCCTTCAAGCTGACGCGCGTGTCGGGCGCCTATTGGCGCGGTGACCAGAAGAATGCGCAGCTTTCGCGCATCTATGGCACCGGCTGGCTCAACAAAAAGCAGCTCGCCGAACATCTCGTCCGCCTCGAAGAGGCCGCGAAGCGCGACCATCGCAAGATCGGGCGCGAGATGGACCTGTTCCACCTCCAGGAAGAGGCGCACGGCAGCGTCTTCTGGCACCCCAAAGGCTATCGCATCTATCGCGAGCTCGAGGCCTATATGCGCCGGGCGATCGACGGCGCCGCCTATCAGGAGGTCAAGACCCCGCAGGTGATGGACGCGCGCCAGTGGGAGCAATCGGGCCACTGGGGCAAATATCGCGAGAATATGTTCGTCATCCCCGACGAAATCCCGAACACCGAGGATGAGGGGCCGATCGTCTCGAACGACGCCGAGTGGATGGCGCTCAAGCCGATGAACTGCCCCGCGCATGTCCTGATCTTCCGTCAGGGGATCAAGAGCTATCGCGACCTGCCTTTGCGCATGGCCGAAATGGGCTGCTGCCACCGCAACGAGCCGCACGGCGCGCTCCACGGCATCATGCGTGTGCGCCAGTTCACCCAGGACGATGGCCATATCTTCTGCCGCGAGGACCAGATCGTCGAGGAAGTGCGTGATTTCTGCGCGCTGCTCGACCGCGTCTACAAGCAGCTCGGGTTCGAAAAATATGCCGTAAAGCTCGCATTGCGTCCCGATATGCGCTTCGGCACCGAAGAGATGTGGGACAAGGCCGAGGCTGAACTCCGCGAAGCCGTCGAACGCGCGGGTATGGCGAACGAGGATTATGGTTGGGAAGAACTGCCGGGCGAGGGCGCCTTCTATGCCCCCAAGCTCGAATTCCACCTGACCGACGCGATCGGGCGGACGTGGCAATGCGGGACGATCCAGTCCGACCGCGTGATGCCCGAACGCCTCGACGCCTCCTATGTGGGCGAGGACGGCGAACGCCACCGCCCGGTGATGCTCCACCGCGCGATCCTCGGCACTTACGAGCGCTTCATCGGCATATTGATCGAGCATTTCGCCGGCCGCTTCCCGACCTGGCTCGCGCCGGTGCAGGCGGTGGTTGCGACGATCGTCAGCGATGCCGATGAGTATGCGAAGGACGCCGTCGAGCAATTGACCGCCGCCGGAATCCGTGTGGAAAGCGACCTGCGCAACGAAAAGATCAACTACAAGGTGCGCGAGCACAGCCTGCAGAAGGTCCCCTATCTGCTCGTCGTCGGCAAGCGCGAGGCCGACGAGGGCACCGTCGCGATCCGCACCCTCGGCCAGGACGGCCAGCGCATCCTGCCGCTCGCCGAAGCGATCGCATTGCTGAAGGGCGAAGCGACGCCGCCGGACCTCAAGGATTGAGTGCAGCCGGCATCGGCCGCCATATGGCGGGCGAATGCCTGCCGCGCCACCGCCATGCCCGCGGCTATATCGCGCTGGTGCTCGGCGGCGGATATGAGGAGGCGGGCGATCAGGGCCGGCTGAACGCGCGCGCGGGAATGGCGATCCTCCATGGCGACTGGACCGCGCACCGCGATCGTTTCGGCGCTCGCGGCGCGCAGGTCCTCAATCTGCCCGCGGTCGCCGGAGCGCTTTCGGGAGCGGGGTATATATCCGATCCCGACACGGCGGCGCGGCTCGCCGAACGCGATCCGGTCGCGGCGGCAACCTATGTGTGCGACAATTTCAGGTCGGGCGTGGAACGACGCGACGACTGGCCCGACTTGCTTGCCGGGGCATTGGCGGCCGACCCTGATTTGACGCTCGGGCATTGGGCCGAAGCGATGGGGCTCGATCGCGCATCGGTCAGCCGCGGCTTTGCACGTGCCTATGGCGTCACGCCCAAGCGCTTCCGGCTGGAGGCGCGGACGCGGCGGGCGCTGGCCGCTCTGTCGTCGTGGCGCGGGAACCTTGCCGATTTCGCTGCCGATCAGGGTTTTGCCGATCAGGCGCATCTCGCTCGCTCGGTCGTCGCGATGACCGGAATGCCCCCTGTTGGTTTCCGGGCAAAGTCCGTTCAAGCCGTCGCGCGGCCGCGCGGCTAGGACTGGCGGCATGGATCGCCGCTTCTTCCTCGCCGCCACACTCGCCGGCCTCGCCGCTCCCGCCCTCGCCAGGGCGCAGCAGCGCAAGCCTTCGCGCACGCGCTGGAAAGTCCGCGCGTCGGAAGGCTTCGACGCGCTCGCCTTCCTCGGCCCACTGGCCGGGCGCGCCCTCTACCTGACCTATTATCAGGCCGACGTCGACGCCTTTGCGCCGCGCCTGCCGGAGGCGGTGCGCAGCGACATCGCGGCGCTGTGGCAGGAGGCGGAAAAGGCGGGCTTCGGGCTGCTCGGTCCGGCGGCGTCGGTCCTTTTTTTCGGTCACGACGGCAGCATCGCGGCGCTGATCGCCGCGGCGGCGAGTCCCGAAACCGCCTTGCTGCCGGCCTATCGCCAGAGCAGCTACTGGAGCGAAAGCGACTGGCGATGGTTCACGGGCGCGGCGCCGCGCCTGAAGGCGGCTTTCGAAGCGATGCAAGCGGCCGGTTTCGCCGCCTTCCGCGCCGAGCGCGCCGCGGGCCTCGACGCCCGCATCGCCGAACTGACCCGCGATCTTGCCGCCTATGACGTGATCAGCCTGCAGGAAAAGCTGACCGGCCGGACTTTCGATCCCGGGATCGAAGTCGTGCTGCTGCAATTCTGTAAACCGCACGGGATCAAGGTGCAGGGACAGACCTTTCTGCAGGCGGCCGACTGGAACACCGCGATCACCGTGCGCAACGCCGCGCATGAGATGCTGCACCCGCCGGTGCCGATGGACGGCGCGGCGGCGAAAGCGGCGCTCGCCCTGCTCGCAAAGGACGACCTCATCGCCCGCATCGTTCGCGAGCACGATCCGCAATGGGGCTATACGACCCTCGAAGGGCTGCTCAATGAAGATCTGACGCAGGCGCTCGACCAGCTCATCGGCGAGGCGCTCGGCGTCGGGCGCAATCCCGCCGACCGCTGGCGTCGGTCCGACGACGGCATCCATGTGCTCGCGGGCGCCTTCTATGGCATGTTCCGCGACGACAAATGGATCGAGACCGGCGGGTCGATCGAGGCATGGCTCGCACGCGCCGCCGAGACCGGCCGCCTCGCCCCGGCGCGGCTCCATGCCGTTGCCGCGCGCGTCCTCGAACGGCCGGCGACGAGCCTCTGGCCGCTGATCCCCCGCTAGCGCGCGGCCCGATCCTCCGCTACGCCTCGCTGGCGAAACAAGGGGAGGTAAGGATTTTGAACAGCTTGCGGGACCTCGTCGGCATCGCCCCGCTGACCTTCGCCGGCGCGGCGGCGATGACGTTCGGCGCCGCCTATGTGCGCGGGCTGACGGGCTTCGGCATGGCGATCATCCTCGTGCCGCTGCTCGGCCTCATCATCCCACCGGCGCAGGCGGTGGTGCTCGGCATCCTGCTGCAACTGCTGATCGGACCGGTCGGGCTGGGGCTGATCCACGCCGATGCCGACCGCGCCACGGCACTGCCGATCGGGCTGATCGCGATGGCGACGACCCCCATCGGCATGGCGGTGCTGGGCGTAACGCGGCCCGATGTCGCGCGGCTGCTGATCACCGTGGTCGCGGTGGGTGCGTTCGTCGCCGTGCTGCTCCCCAAGCAGCCCGAGGGGCACAGGCCGGGCCGCGCTGCGGTGATCGGCACCGGGGTCGCCTCGGGCATCCTCACCGGCTTCGCCGCGATGCCGGGGCCGCCCGTGGTGCCCTTCTATCTGCGCCGCCGCCTCGACCCCAGGACCGCGCGCGCGTCGATGCTGCTGATCTTCTTCCTCACCGCGATCGCCGGCACCGCGGCGGCGCTGTGGGTCGGGATCGCGACGCAGCGACTGTTCCTGCTCGCGCTGCTGCTCTTCGTGCCGATGTGGCTTGGCAACCGCGTCGGCGGCCGCCAGTTCGGCCGCGTGCCGCCGCATGTGTGGCAGGCGATGGTCGCGGTCGTGCTGGGCGTTGCCGCAATTTCGGCGGTCGTGCGGCTGCTGTCCTAAAGGCTCCGCAGCGCCTGCGCGGGCTTGGCCGAGAGCAGGGGCCAGCTTCCCGCGATCCCGATCAGGAAGGACAGACCCGCGCCGCCGAGCAGCGTTGCGCCGACGATCACCGGATCGGGTGCGAAGCGGAAATCGAAAAGCTGCGTCACGACATACCAGGCGCCGGCAAGGCCGAGCCCCAGCGCGAGCAGCGCCAATATCCCGGCAAGCACCGCATATTCCAGCCCCTGCGCCCCCAATATCTGCCCGCGCGTGGCGCCGAGCAGTTTCAGGATGACGCTGTCGTAGACTCGCCGCTCGCGGCTCGCCGCGATCGCGCCGATCAGCACCGCGATGCCGGCGAGGATCGCGATGCTTGCCGCCGCGGCGATCGCCTGGCTCATCTGGGTGAGCAGGGTCGTCACCTGCGACACGACATCGCGCACCTCGATCAGCGAGGCCGAGGGGAAGGCGCGCGGGATGCTGCGCGCGAGCCCGGCCTCGGCCTTCGGCGGCACCGCGACCGTCGCGACCATATTGTGCGGCGCGGCGTCGAAGGCGCCGGGCGAGAAGACGAGGACATAGTTGAGCCCGAAATTGTCCCACTCGACGGTGCGGAAGGAGGCGACTTTCGCCTGCACCTCGACGCCGAGCACATTGACCGACAGCGTATCGCCGAGCTTCAGCCCCAGCGACGCCGCGACCTCCTGCTCGACGCTGACCAGCGGCGGCCCCTTGTAGTCGGCCGGCCACCATCGCCCGCCGACCAGCGTGCTGCCGCTCGGCAAGGTGGGGCTGTAGGTCAGCCCGCGATCGCCGCGCAGCACCCATGCCCCTTCGGGCAGCTCGGCAAGCTCGTCGACGCGTTGTCCATGAAATTCGGTGATGCTGCCGCGCAGCGCCGGGATCATGTTGATCGCGGCATCGGGCGCGGCATCGGTCACCAGCGAACGAAAGTCACCCGCGCGGTCGCGCGGGATGTCGAGGACGAAGAAGCTTGGCGCGCGCTGCGGCACGGTGCGCGCGATCTCGGCCGTGATGCTCGTCTGGATCGCGGCGAGGGTGACGAACAAGGTCAGACCGAGCCCGAGCGCGACGACCAGCGCGCCGGTCGCGGCGCCGGGCCGGTGCAGGTTGGCGAGCGCGAGGCGCAGCAGCGGGCGCTTCGGCCGCGGCAGGCGGCTCGCGGTGCGCCGCACCAGCCAGCCGAGCCCGACGAGGATCAGCAACAGCGCCGCGGCCGCGCCGATGAACGACAGCGCGAACAGCGGATCGCGCGCGGTGCCGACCGCCAGCGCGACGATCGCCGCGAGCGCCGCGCCGACCGCGATGACCGTCTGCCGATCGATCCGCGCCGCGCCGTCGACGGTCGCGCGATAAAGCCCCGCCGCCGGCACATGCCGCGTCGCCGCGAGCGGCGGCAAGGCGAAGGCGATGGCGATCAGCAGGCCATAGGCGGCGCTCACCGCGAGCGGCAGCGGATAGAGCGCGAAGCCCGGCCGCACCGGCAGCACGTCGCCCGCGATCCAGCCGATGAGGCTCGGCGCGAGCGCGCCGGCCACCAGCCCCGCGCCGATCGCCGCCGCGGCGACGGCGAGGATCTGCAGGCCATAGATGCGCAGGATCGCCGCGCTATCGGCGCCGAGAACCTTGAGCGTCGCGAGCCCCGGCCGCTTGCCGGCGAGGTAGCTCGCGACGCCGTTGCCGACGCCGATCCCGGCGATCACCAGCGCGGCGAGGCCGACGAGGGCCAGAAATTGCCCCATCCGCTCGATGAAGCGGCGCGTTCCCGGCGCGCCGTTGCTGCGATCGGTGACCTTCCAGCCCGCTTCGGGAAACTCTGCGGTCAGCCGTTTCCCGGTCGCTGCGGGATCGGCGCCTGCGGGCAGGCGGACGCGATATTTGCTTTCGTAGAGACTGCCCGGCTGGATGAGCTGCGTCGCGGGCAGGTCGGCAAGGCCGATGATCGCGACCGGGCCAAGCGCGAAACCCTCGCCCAGCCGGTCGGGCTCCTCGGCGATGATGCCGTCGATCCGGAACGTTTTTTCGCCGAACGTCACCGGCCCGTCGACTTTCAGGTCGAGCCGCGAGGCCAGATCCTTGCCGATCCAGATCGCACCCGGCGGCGGCGGCCCCCGGCGCGCGCCGCTCTCCAGCCGCATCGTGCCGTAAAGCGGATAGGCGCCGTCGACCGCCTTCAATTCCGACAGCAGCGCATCGCCGCCCGGCGCGTTCGCCATCGCGCGCAGCCGCACCGTCGAGGACGGCGTGCCGATGCTGCGGAACCCCGCCATCTCTTCGCGCGTGGCTTCGCGCTGCGGCAGGCTGAACTCGATATCGCCGCCGAGGATCGTCTGTCCGCGCGCTTCGAGTTCGGAGGTGATGCCGCTCGTCAGGCTGCCGATCGCGGCGAGCGTCGCGACGCCGAGGAACAGGCAGACCGCGAGCAGCCGCAGCCCGCGAATCCGCGTCGCGAGGTCGCGCCGCGCGATCCGCCAGAGGGTGGCGAGGGGGAGCATCAGATCCTCCCCGGCACGGGGAGGGGGACCATGCGAAGCATGGTGGAGGGGCACGGGCAGGTCCGCGCTTCGCCGGACGGAAGTGTCGGGAGGCACCTGCCCCTCCACCACCCTTCGGGTGGTCCCCCTCCCCCGATGGGGGAGGATCGTTCGACGCCGCTCACGCGCGTTCCTCGATCCGCCCGTCGTGCATCACGACCACGCGGTCGCAATGCTCGGCCAGTTCGGGATCGTGGGTGATGATCAGCAAAGTCGCGCCCAGCGCGGCGCGGCGCGCGAATATCAACTCGATGATCGCCTGCCCCGTCGCGGTGTCGAGATTGCCCGTCGGCTCGTCCGCGAAGATGATTGCGGGCGCGCTCGCCATCGCGCGGGCGATCGCGACGCGTTGCTGCTCGCCGCCTGAAAGCTGCGCGGGATAATGGGTGAGACGATGGCCGAGCCCGACCGCTTCGAGCTCGGCGCGCGCCTTGCCGAACGGATCGGCGATCCCCGCCAGTTCCAGCGGCACCGCGACATTTTCGAGCGCGGTCATCGTCGGCAGCAGGTGAAAGGCTTGCAGCACGATGCCGATCCGCCCGCGCCGCGCCCGCGCCAGCGCATCCTCGTCCATCGCGCCGAAATCGAGCCCCGCGACGCGGATCGTCCCGCCGCCCGCGCGTTCGAGCCCGGCAAGCACTGCCATCAGCGAGCTTTTCCCCGATCCCGACGGCCCGAGCAGCGCGACCGAGGTTCCGGCCGCGACCTCCAGATCGACCCCGCGCAATATTTCGACCGGGGCCTTGTCGCTCCCCAGCGTCAGCGTCACATTGTGGGCAGCGATTGCCAAATCCGGCGAAGCTCGTGAGGCGTCGGTCAAGAAGGAGCCCTTTGGAAATGAAAACGGCCGGATGGCGTTCTGCCTTGATATATGGTTGCGTGATCGCGCTTTGCCAACCGCTCGCGGCCTGCGGTTCGGCCGAGGCGCCCGCGGCGCCGGCGAAGGACAAGGCCGGTGAGGCAACAGCGGCGGCGATCCCGGCGAATGCGCCGTTGATCATCGCCTTCGGCGACAGTCTCTATGCCGGCTATCAGCTCGGCCCGAAGGAAGGGCTCGCGCCGCAATTGCAGGCGGCGCTCGCCGCCGGCGGCGTCGTCGCGCGGGTCCAGAATGCCGGGGTTTCGGGCGACACCAGCGCGGCGGGACGGCAGCGGCTGGCCTATGTGCTCGACAATGCGAAGGCGAAGCCCGCGCTCGTCCTGCTCGGGCTCGGCGGCAATGATATGTTGCGCGGGATCGACGCCGCGCAGACGCGCGCCAATCTCGACGCGATGCTCGCCGAGCTCAAGAAGCGCGGCATCCCGGTGGTGCTCACCGGCATGGTCGCGGCGCCGAACATGGGGCCGGATTATGCAAGGAAATTCAATCCTATCTATCCCGAGCTCGCGACCAAATATGGCACCAGCCTCTATCCCTTCATCCTCGATAATGTGGTTGGGAAGCCTGAACTGATGCTCGGCGACCACATCCACCCCAATGCCGAAGGGGTGAAGATCGTGGCTGCAGGGTTGGCGCCGCTGGTGGAGGATGCGCTGCCGAACGCGAAATAATCCTCCCTGCCGCGAAGCGGTGGGGAGGGGGACCGCCGCCGCAGGCGGTGGTGGAGGGGTGGCGACGGTGCGCCATTACCCCTCCGTCAGCGCTTCGCGCTGCCACCTCCCCATCGCTGCGCGACGGGGAGGATCAGGAAGCCAGCAATTTCGCCGCCCGCGCCCGCCACGTCGTCGCCAGCGCTTCCATCGCGGCCAGCTCGCGCAATGCGCCCGGCTCGCGCTTGCCCGCGCCGCCGATCAGCAGCCGGAATACCCGCTCGACGCTCCATTCGGGCAGCGGTCGTTCGATCAGGTCGAGCGCATCGCCCGCCGCGACCGCACCGTCCTCGATCACGCGATAATACCAGCCGCTGCGCCCGGTCGTCACCACCGTCGCGGGGACGCTGGCGATGCCGAAGCGGTGTCCCAGCTTCCAGCACGGCTGGCGCCCCTGGCTGACTTCGACCAGCGCCGTGCCGAGGCGGAAGCGGTCGCCGATACAAAGATCGCTTTCGACCAGCCCTTCGGTCGAGATATTCTCGCCGAACGCGCCCGGTGCCGTCAGCAGGGCGTGGCCGCCCAGCGCCTCCGCCCACCAGCCATAATGATCGCGCGGATAATGATGGATCGCTTTGTCGACCCCGCCATGCACCGTCAGGTCGGCCTGCTCGTCGCCGTCGATGCCCAGGCGGCGGACGGCGCGCGCGCCCTCGAACGGCGTCTTGCCGATCGCGCTCGCCTCGTCGCCGCGAAAGGCGCGCGCCTTGCCGGTCAGCACCGCGTCGATCGCGATGCTCATACGGCCGCTCCGCGCGGGCCGAACAGAATGATCGCCGCGCCGCTCAGACAGACCGCGGCGCCGATCACGTCCCAGCGGTCGGGCCGCGCGCCCTCGACCGCCGACAGCCACAGCAGCGCCGCGACAATATAAACCCCGCCATAGGCGGCATAGGCGCGCCCGGCATGATCGGTATCGACCAATGTCAGCAGCCAGGCGAACAGCGCTAGCGATGCCAGCCCCGGCAGGGTCCACCAGACGGACTTGTCCATCCGCAGCCATGCCCAGAAGGCGAAGCATCCGGCGATCTCGGCCAGCGCGGCGGCGATATAGGCGAAGGCGGTCATGCGCGCACCGTGGCGCGGGTGGATGGGAAAGGGAAGGGGGTGTCTTGAGGTGGGGCGTTGTGTTCGCTTCCTTCGTCATCCCGGATCAAGTCCGGGATGACGATAAGAGAAGTTGGCTGGTAGGCGGTCTCAGCCTTCCCCAAAAGAAAAGGGGCGACCCGCAGGCCGCCCCTTTCCGTGTCACATCGCTGTTCCGAAAGATCAGAACGCGAGGCCCAGGCCGACCGCGAAGGTGTCGAAGTCGTTGACGTTGTTGCCGAGGAACTGGTGGCGATACTCGACCTTGCCATACAGGTTCTGGCCCAGCTTGTGCTGGTAGCCGGCGCCGACATAGGGATCGTCGATCTGGCCGAAGGTGTAACCGGCGTTGGCATAGAGCTTGCCGTTGACGCCGATCTTGGCGCCCGCGCGGCCGCCGGCCGAGAACTGGACCTTGGCGCCGTCGATCAGCACCTTGTCGCCGGCGATTTCGGCGCCGCCGAAAGCGGTCGAGCCGAGGTCGAAATCATAGCCGCCTGCAACACCCAGGGTCGCGTCGTCGAGACCGCTGCCGGTGACATAGCCGCCGCGCACTTCGACGCGGGCTTCGCCGCCGTCGGCGGCCAGGGCGGGGGTGGTGGCGACAGCAGCCGAGAGGAGAGCGGCAGCAACTGCGAACTTCTTCATAATCTTTTCCTTTTCATTCCTTCGGACCACGCCCTTTGGGTCGCGGCCCGGGCCCTAAATGGGCTTCGCGGCTGTCGCTGCAATGAATGGATCGTTCAGAATATGACAATTTTCTTACCTGTGTTGTTTTTGCAACACAGCATAGGTATGCGGTCGCCAAACGTCATCCCGGCGAAGGTCGGGATCTCATCGGCGCGTCATGATGTGAGGGTGGGATCCCGACCTTCGCCGGGATGACGGAACTGATTAACCGGAATGTGCTCGGGCTGAATTCAGCCCAACGCGGCCTGCTTTTCCTCGGCGATGCGGTCGAGTTCGGCGCGGGTCGGCTTGGTCGCCGCGCTCTTGAGCTGGCCGCACGCGGCCATGATGTCGCGCCCGCGCGGCGTGCGGACCGGCGCCGAAATCCCGCTCTTGAAGATCAGGCTGCTGAACGCGCGCACCCGCTCGGGCGACGAGCATTCATAGGGCGCGCCGGGCCAGGGGTTGAACGGGATCAGATTGACCTTGGCGGGCAGATTATAATGCTTGATCAGCCGGACGAGCTCGCGCGCGTCGTCGTCGCTGTCGTTCTTGTCCTTCAGCATCACATATTCGAAGGTGATGCGCCGCGCGTTGTTCGCGCCCGGATAAGCGGCGCAGGCCGCGAGCAGTTCCTCGATGCCATATTTGCGGTTGAGCGGCACGATCTCGTCGCGCACTTCCTTGCTGACCGCGTGCAGCGACACCGCGAGGTTGACGCCGATCTCTTCGCCCGCGCGCGCCATCATCGGCACGACCCCGCTCGTCGACAAAGTGATGCGCCGCTTCGACAGCGCGAGCCCGTCGCCGTCCATGACGATCTTCAGCGCGCCCTTGACCTCGTCGAAATTATACAGCGGCTCGCCCATTCCCATCATCACGATGTTGGTGAGCATCCGGCCGTCGGCGGTGTAATGGCTGCCCTCTTCGTCGGCGTCGTCATCCTCGGGATCGGGGCCGAAGCCGGCCATCGTCCCCTTGGGCCATTCGCCGAGCGCGTCGCGCGCGAGCAGCACCTGCCCGACGATCTCCCCCGCCGCCAGATTGCGGACGAGGCGCATCGTCCCGGTGTGGCAGAAGCGGCAGTTGAGCGTGCATCCGACCTGGCTCGACACGCACAGCGTTCCCCGATCGGCGTCGGGGATGAAGACCATCTCATATTCCTGGCCGTCGGCGGCGGCGAGCAGCCATTTGCGCGTGCCGTCGTTCGACACCTGCGCCTCGCGCACGGTGGGGCGGCCGATGATGAAGCGGTCGGTCAGCCACGGGCGCATCGCCTTGGCGATGTCGGTCATCGCCTCGAAATCGGTGACGCCGCGGTGATAGATCCAGTGCCAGATCTGTTTCGCGCGCAGCTTCGCCGCCTTGGCGTCGAGCCCCGCCTCGACCAGCACCCCGCCGATCGCATCGCGCGTCAGCCCGACCAGGTCGATACGGTTGCCCCCGCGCAGGGGAACGGTGCCCGTGGTGACGGGGTCGATATGGCCGGGAATCTGCATGATGCGCGCGCATATAGGCGGGAAGGGGGAAAAGCGCAATTGCGTCCATCCGAAGCCCCTCCCCTTCAGGGGAGGGGTTGGGGTGGGGGCCCGCGTCATAGCGCAAGGCCGCTGGCCCCCACCCGCTGCGACTAAGCCAGCCCTTCGACAAGCTCAGGACTGGCAAGTCTCGCTGCCCTCCCCTGAAGGGGAGGGCGAGATGGATTACAGCGACGCCAGTCGCTCCAACACCTGCGGCACCGATCCATTCTTCTCCGCGTTGCGCAGCGGCAAGACATTCTGCACCAATATTTCAACGGGCGTCGGCGTCTGCCCGAACAACCCCATCACCTCGTCGGCGAAAGCGTCCAGCGGCATATAGCCCTCGCGCGTCGACTGCCCCGGCGTCAGTTCGGTGCGCACCGCGGGCGGCGCGAGTTCGATCACCTCGACCTTGCCCTCCAACTGGACGCGCAGCGCTTGCGTATAGCTGTGCAGCGCCGCCTTGCTCGCCGAATAGGCCGGCGCCTTGGGCAGCGGCACGAAGGCGAGGCCCGAGGTGACGTTGACGATCGCGCTGTCCGCCGTTGCCGCAAGATGATCGACCAGCGCGTCGATCAGCCGGATCGGGCCGAGGATGTTGGTGACGACCGTCGCCTCCGCGTCGGCTAGGTCACGCTTTGCGTCCGCCCGTTCGTACATCATCACGCCGGCGTTGTTCACCAATATGTTGAGCGCTGGAAACGCCGCCACGATCTCTTTCGCGAAGGCCGCGATCGCTGCGGGATCGGTGACGTCGAGCGTCCTCGCGTGCAGATTCGCGCGGCCCGCGACCGCGGCTTCCAGCTTTGCTGCATTGCGGCCGGTGACGATCACGCCATTGCCCGCATCGTGCCAGCGCTGCGCGAGCGCGAGCCCGATGCCCGAGCCGCCGCCGGAAATGAGGATGGTGTTGCCTGTGGTTTTCATGAGGATGGTTCCTTGATTGCTTCGGTGCATCTCATCGAGGGTTCCGACCCCGTCATTCCCGCGAACGCGGGAATCCAGCTTTCTTCTTCGCGCCTTTGCGTGAGATTTTTTAGAGTTTCACGCAAAGGCGCAAAGGCACGAAGAAAGAGAAAAATAGCGGGATTCCCGCTTTCGCGGGAATGACGGGATGGGACAATTGGCTGTCTAGCCGTTGCCCCTTCTCGACAACCTTCAATTAATCCCATACTCTCTAAAGGAAAGTAGGCACCCGAAAGTGCCATAGTTACCCAAAAGAGAGATTTGGATTTTCCGCGATGACCAGTGCCGAAAAAATTGCGCCCACCGTCTATGAAGCGCTCGACCCACGCGTCGAAGCGCTCGTCAACGAGCTGATCGGCCGAGTCGCCGACAAATGGACGATGCTGCTGCTCGAGGCGCTCGAGGAGCATGGCACCTGCCGCTTCACGCGCCTCGCTGAGCTCGTTCCCGGCATCAGCCAGAAGATGCTGACCCAGACGCTCCGCGCGATGGAGCGCGACGGCCTCGTCGATCGCAAGGTCCATCCGGTCGTGCCGCCCAAGGTCGAATATAGCCTGACCGGTCTCGGCCAGAGCCTGGGCGAGGCCTTTTGCGGCGTCTGGCTCTGGGCCGAGGCGAATCTCGACCGGGTCGAGGCAGCGCGAACCGCCTTCGACACGCGCGATTGAAGAGGGCCGGCGACCGGCGCCCCCTCTATTTCGCGCGCGTCGTTATCCGGATCGGCTGAGCCCGCGCCGCGTCGGCGACCACCTGCTCGGCCTCGGCCGAGGCGAGAAGACGCGTGTCGCGCTGGCAGGCGCGAACGTCGTTCTTGCCCTTGAGGTCATAGTCGGGCGCCGTGCCGCACACCGCGACGACGGCGCGCCAGATGCGGCGGTCGAGCGTTTTGACGCCCTTTGCGGTGCTGAGGTCGAGGTCGGCGTGCGCCACCGTCGCCGTGCGCGGCGCGGCGGACTGGGCGAGAGCGGGCTGGGCCAGCGGCGCGGCAGCGAGGGCGGCGAGGATCAGAATCTTGCTCATCTTTGTCTCCATCGACCGGCTGATAAGGAGGGGAGGAAGCCGGTAAGGCGAGAGATAATCTTCCGCTCGTAATGGCGGGAGCAACGATGTTGCCCGGCCATTCTGCAAAATTGCAGAATGCGGCCATCGCGCGTATCGCGCACAAGACATCATGTTCGACTGGAACGACCTTCGCTATTTCCTTGCCGTCGCGGAGAGCGGGAGCACGCTCGCGGCGGCGCGCGCGCTGCGCGTCAGCCAGACGACGGTCGCCCGCCGCATCGCCGCGCTGGAAGCGGCGATGGGTCTCACCCTCTTCGAGCGGCGGCAGGCGGGCTATGCGCTGACCCCGGTGGGCGAGGCGATGCTGGCGAATGCGCTGGCGGTCCGCGACGCCGCCGATCGCTTCGACGAGGCGGCGGGTGCTCGTTCACGCGACGCGGGCGGTGCGGTCAGCGTCACCGTGATGGAGATTTTCGCGATCACCGTCCTGCCGCCGATCCTGCGCGATCTGCGCGCGGCGCATCCCGAAATCCATATCCACCTCGACACGTCGGACGAGCCGCGCGATCTCGCCGCGGGCGCCTCCGACATTGCGATCCGCAGCAGCAAGCAGCCCGCGGGCGCCGGTCTCGTCGGGCGGCGCATCGCCGACAATGGCTGGACGCTTTATTGCAGCCGCGATTATGCCGACCGCCACGGCATTCCGCACAGCCGCGAGGAACTGGCGGCGCACCCCTTCATCGGCGGCGGCGGATCGGTCTGGGAACCCTATCGCGCGTGGCTCCGGCAATA
>Ga0182745_1000679_pt1 | contig 35906 bp, 30 predicted proteins | sample eDN3rd30CKraftBY_FD_128523 | JGI IMG/M metagenome (GOLD analysis project Ga0182745, IMG submission 128523) | Enriched backyard soil microbial communities from Emeryville, California, USA - eDNA 3rd pass 30_C Kraft BY (version 2) (version 2) | ecosystem: Environmental > Terrestrial > Soil >...
CTTTTTTCGTCAATCGTCGTAAGTCTTGAATTTCCGTTGATGCGGAGTAGACACCATTACGTGTTGCAACCACTTCTCCTTCAAGGCATTGTGATTTAACGTGCAAAAAGCTGTGGAGCTTGGCGTCGAGTGTGTTCCCAAGCCGGAGCTTGGGAACAAGGGAAATCAACTTCATTTGGCTAAAGTGTTACTTCTTTCTTTTGGTGAATCAATCCCGGTAACGGATCGGGCTCCAGTCCTTTGCCAGATTGCAGAGGATGTCCAGCTTTTCTGACGTGTCGGCGGTGGCGACGACTCCGGGAATACGGAGCATGTCGGCCCGGTCGTCCATCCAGGTTTCGCTGAAGTTGACCGGTTCTCGATCATGAACCCAGACCGACTCCCCTCCCAGTGCCCTCGCCAGATGCAGCGCGACCGGGAAGTCGTAGATGTTCGGCGTATGAATCAGTGATCCCCCGAAATCTCCACGGGCCAGCAATGGGTAGATACTGCCGGGCATGTCATCCGGAGCGAAGCCGTGGAGCCCAGCCTGAGTCACCAGATCGGCGTTGGCAGCGTCTTCTTTCTGGAAGCCGATAAGATAAATTTTGTTCGACTGCGGGCGCGTCGCGGGATCGATCGTCGGCATCCGCTCCAGACATTCAAATGCACTGACTGAAAGATCGTCCGGGCCGGTTTTGACCACGTTCTCATAACAGAGTGTCCACGAACCGGTCTCCCCTTCTTCCGGAGCGAAAACCAGCGAGAACAACACGTCATCCCGCGTACGAAGATGCAGCATGACGGAATAGCCGTTGCCGGTTTTGTCTTTGAAGTATTTTGTGCCGTCAATGGGATCCAGCGCGATGACGTACTCACTTTCATTGGCGAACGCAGCCAGATCGCCGTTGGCCTCTTCGGCTTCAATACGACAGTGCCGTAAGAGGGGGCAACGATCGCGGAGTCCGGCGACGACCAGTTCCTGAACAGTGAGGTCGGCGAGAGTCAGAGCATCGGTATTCGAACTGCCGGAGGACTTTCCTTCCAATGCGATATTGAAGGTTCGCATCCGTCTGGCGATGGCCCCGGACCAGCGTAACAGGTCAGGAGCTTCGCGGCGTAATTCGGCAATCAATTGTTCAACAGGCAGTGACATCTCAACGTTTCTCCAGATATTCAATCACTTTGGGGGCGACTTCGATTCCGGTGATTTTCTCGAAGGCCCGCCAGCCCGGGACCGCATTCACTTCAATCACCAGGCAGTTTCCATCGGGATCGTACAGTAAATCGACCCCGGCGAAACAGGCTCCCACTGCAGTCGCAGCCCGTAACGCCAATGACTCTTCCAGATCGTTGGCAGCATAGGCTTCCGCAATCCCGTTTCTCGCGACATTTGTGCGAAAATCGGTGGGATGCTTTCTTTGAAACGCACCGAGCACGACTCCATTGAGAACGAGCACTCGTACGTCGTATCCGGCGTGTGGAATGAATTCCTGAAGGTACAGAACGGCCTGAAGCCGTTCGAGAGTACGAAACGTCCGGTACGCCAGATCCGGATCGGAGACCCTTAAAATTCCGCGTCCTTCCGAACCGAACAACGGCTTGACGACAACGTCACTACGCAATTGCTCAAACGCCAGCATGGCGTCATCTGCCGTTTCGCAGACAATGGTTCGAGGCGTTGGCAATCCGGCGGCGGCGATGCGTGCGGTCGATAGAAACTTGTCGACTGCTGTTTCGATCGCCTTGGGAGAATTGAGGATTGCTACTCCCTGTGATTCCAGTCGTTGAAGAACATCCATCCGATAGACGACCTGTTCCAGCGAACCGGGGGGCATCGTGCGCACGAGTAATGCGTCCATCGTCTGCAGAGACTGCCCGACAGAAAAGACCGTCACCTCTGGACTCAAGATGGACGAAGCCAGCGTGCGAAAATCGACAACGTGCGACTGATGTCCTCGTTGAATCGCGACCCGCTGCAACTCCGCCGCATACCACCCCTCAGGCGACCCAAGAATGCCGATGTTCATGTTTGCCTGGACCCGTATTACCCCGAAGGGGTTTTGACAACAGAGCCCAGGGTGCGCTCACTGCGTGATCGACCCTGGGCTGTGTTGTGATGCCCTTTCAGGGCAGATGTTTGTGAAGATCCACTCTTTATCCTCATGGTGAGGGTCAACGAGAAAAACATGGGAAAAACAAGCCACATTGGCCGGGCCACCCAGCGTGATTTTTCTCCCTTTTTCTGACCCCTGAATCCTGATCCCTGACCCCTTGCATCCATCAGGTACAAACTTGGAACGACTGTATTAGTCTTTCCCCTGCCCTACAGTCCTTCATTCAGCGGTTGCAAAGCGTCCGGGAGGAACCGGCCGTCTTTACGGATGAGCTGACCGTCGAACCAGACTTCGCCGCCACCATATTCCGGAGTCTGAATCAGCACCAGATCCCAGTGGACTGCGCTGCGGTTGCCGTTGTCAGCGGTTTCGTAAGCGTTTCCGGGAGTCAGGTGTAACGAGCCGCCAATTTTCTCGTCGAACAGGGTATCCAGCATCGGATGCCTGATGTGGTTGTTGCATCCCAGTGACCATTCGCCGATGTATCGGGAGCCTTCATCAGAATCCAGAATCTCGTTCAGGCGTTTATTCTGTCCCTGACAGGTGGCGTTGACGATCTTTCCCTTCTCGAATTCGAAGCGGACGTTTTCAAAGATCGTCCCCTGATAGCGGGAACCGGCATTATAAGTAATGACTCCATTCAGACTGTCACGAACAGGAGCCGTGAAGACTTCGCCGTCAGGAATATTCCGTCGCCCGTTACAGGTGATGACAGGGATATCCTTGATCGAGAACTCGAGATCGGTTCCCGGGCCGGTGATTTTGACCCGATCGGTGGCCAGCATCAGTTCCCGTAATGGTTCCTGATTTCGGCCCATGGCCTCGTAATCGGTCGTGCAGACGTTGAAGTAAAACTCTTCAAACGCCGCAGTACTCATTCTCGCCGTCTGAGCAAATGAGGGGGTCGGATACCGCAACACCACCCATTTCGTTTTGGCAACCCGCAGGTCGATATGCACCGGCTTCCAGACATGCTGCTGGACCAGCTTAAGCTGATCGCCGGGGACATCGACCATTTCTTCACTGTTTGTGCTTCCCCGAACACCGATATAGGCCTGCATCTGTGACATGACGTGGGATTCAAATCCCCCTGTCAATTGTGCTGAATCCAAGGTTGCCGACCGATACAGTGATCGCAATACCGTATTGTTCTTGATGGAGACAAACGGTCTGGCTCCAGCGGCGGCCGCCCGTTCCACCAGATGGCAGATCAGGTTTGGCTCCGGCAGATCGAAGGCTTCAATCAGCACATTCTCACCGGGCTGAAGCCGGCAACTGTGAGACACCAGAACTTCGGCCAGTCGGTCAATTCGGGGATCAATCACAGGAGTGACTCCAGCAGCATACGCAGTTTGCGAAGTTCGAGGGGACGGCGTTCGAGTTCCGCCGGTTCGGGCAAGATTTCGATAGAGAGTGCCCGAGCATAGCGCTCGCTCTCAAGCAACCCGATCAGTTTACTGTAGTCCACTTCTCCAAGGCCGACCTGAACCTGCACCTGCGAGACGGTGGAATCCCGAAGATGCGTATGCAGTGTGTAAGGAGCCACAAGGTCCATCACACTGTCGACAATTTTGGGATCGAGAAAGTAACTTGGATCGAAAGCGAGTCCCAACTTGTCGACGGCCTGACACAGCTCAACGGCGGTATGAGCGTCCCCACTCAAGCGACCGGCCTGAGTTTTCAGACCGACACGAACCCCATTGGCCATGGCCGTGGAGGTCAGTCCTCGTAAACGGTCGATCTCGAGATTGAACGGCGTTCCCAGTGGAGAGGAAGGGACGACAATTTGTGAAATTCGCAACGCCTTCGCCACACGACACAGCGCTGCAAACGTCGGAGAATCGACGTCATCGGCCAGAGTCAGGGCAATGGGAGAGAGTCGGGTTCGATCACGCATTCTGGCAACAAACTCCTCCGAGTTCGCTGCGACGAATGAGGGTTTTAAGGCCCCGGCTTCATCCAGCCAGATTTCAACCCGATCGAATTCAAGGTCGGTAATTTGATCAAGTGCCTGCCAGAAATCCATTTCGGCAAAGCATCGCGTAGACGCAGAAACAAACACACAGATCCCCTTCGTGTGGGATTATTCTTTTGGCGTCGTCGCAGAGGAGCTGACTCCGAAACGACAGACAACTCCGTTCCAGCCCCATTGGGCTGGTGTCTGCTTGGTACTCTATGACGATCAGGCAAACCCTGCAAGCTTTTCGGAGTGTGGCGAAGCTCCGGAGCTTCCGATTCTCACGGATTCTCCTCATTTTTCCATGCCGACTCACTGGATTGATTGCCGATAGAGAGAAAACAGAGTTTGTCTTTCGGGGTCGATTCCGGATTCATTTCGGCGGAGACTGCCGAAGAGACCGCTTTGGAAACGCTGACCGCTGGGGGGGAAGTCGCGGGAAAGTTCTCTCGCGAAAGCCAGGGGCAGAAAGTCAATCACGCGAAAAACGGTGCCAATGTCGCACGTGTGAGTCGCGAACAGGATGCAGGGACATGAAGCGAACAATCCACGGAATGGTGATGATGACACTGCTGGCCGGAGTCTGCAGCGGCTGTCAGACATTTGGAAACGGGGCAGCCGGAACCGCCACCGTCGGGATGGCACCGGCTGGTTACGCCACTCTGGGAACCTCAATGGCCGAAAGCCGAACGGTCCGCGGACAAAGTCCGGAAGGTGCCGTCCCGGAATGGGCTCAGGCGGACCAAGCCCAGGCAAGTCAGGCACAAGCGACCGAAAACGGTGTGGTTCCTGCCGGACACTATCACACGCCGATCCGCTCTGCCGCGAGTGAAATTCAGGATCATTACGTAGAGCATCACAGCAAAACCATCTACCACGGAACCGTTCCACAAGAGGCCGGGGGCGCTCCAGGTTGCCCGCCGGGAGGTTACTCCGGCTATGAGAACTGTCCCCCAGGGAACGCTCACGGTTTAGGAACTCACGGCTGCCGACAGGATCGGTACAGCTACAACTACCTGGTGCCAAACAACCTCGTCTATCCGCAGCAGAATTCGGTTGGAGGAGCCGTGGTTTACCCGTATTACACCCATCGCGGTCCCAGCGACTTCTTCCGCCAATAAGGAAGAGTAAGAACCAAAAATTTGTATGGAATGCTTTTGGTTCCTGGCTCTTTAAATTTGGTTCTTTCTTCATTTATTCATCGATAGCAACACCAGCGTTGATGAATGCCTGAGCCAGACGATTGGCGTGCCATGAGACGAGGGTGAGGGTTCGTTCCTCGTCTTCGTCGTAATCACCTGCCACAAGGAAGGTGATCTCAAATCGACCAAACCGCTTCCGCTGGATCGAAACAATTCGGTCCAGCGGAATTGTGTGTTCCAGATCACATAAACGGGTGATCGGTCGAAACAGAAAGATCCCACAGGTGATCTTCAGTGTCGATGGAGTGAGTCGAACCCATAGGCAATTGTTTGCTCGTCCCATTCGAGTACGCAGCGACTTCCACGAAAAACCGGACGCGAACCGTTCCTGAAACAGGATCGGTTCATTCTCATTCTGGTCCGCGAAGTCTGGGGTCATTGCTGCAGAGAACTCGTTGATGATTGACGAAGTTTACTGAGCACATCTTTTCTTCCCGACTGAATATGTTCAACCATCAGTTGATGAGCCAGTGTCGAATTCCGTTCATTCAGAGCTTGAACCAGTCCTCGATGTTCAGAAATGACCCGACCGGCGTCGTCCGCTGTCAGGCTTTTTAAGAGTTGGCGTTGAACGTCAAAAATTCGGGCCTGAGCACGGTGATCGGCAATCACTTTCTTCAGCAGCTTGTTTCTGGCCGCATCGACCAGGATGGTATGAAAGCGTTCTTCCAGCGTCACCCATTTTTCCTGCAAGGCACTGGTGAGTGAACCGGAATCTCCTTTCTTGATCTGCGAGACCAGTTCTTCTTCCGCCTGGCAGATCTCCTCCAGTTCCTCCAGTTCATCGTCTCGAACCTGTCGCGCCGCTTCTTCCGCCGCGCAGGCTTCAATCGCGACTCGCAGAACATAAAGTTCATTCAAATCGTCTCGACTGATCGTTCTGACAAAGGCCCCTGCCCCCGGTACGTGCTCCACAATTCCTTCAACGGCCAGTCGATGCAACGCCTCCCGAATCGGAGCAAGACTGCTTCCCAGATCCTGTGCCAATGATCGGGTCACCAGTTGCGATCCTGCTTCCAGCTCTCCCCCGATGATTCGCTCCCGGAGAGAGCGGTAAATCTGCTCAGCTCGTGTGTCTTGCATTGCGAAGGTGAATTTCTTACTTTGAAATCAATTGTGATCGATCATGATTGATCATTGTCGTCAATTCAGAGAAATCTGCAAGATTCTCGCCTCGAAAAACTTCTTTCAGGTCTGGTTCGATGCCTGCATTTCCTTCCCGACACGGTTTGATTGCCGCAACTCATACCCCGTTTCATGCAGACGGTTCGTTGAATCTGGAGGGGATTCCTCTTCAGGCTCAAGGACTTCTGGAACTGGGAGTGACAGCCGCATTCGTTTGTGGCACCACTGGTGAATGTTCTTCTTTGACGATTGATGAACGCCTGGCGGTCGCCCGGCGGTGGTCGGAAGTCGTGCAAGGGACGGAACTGGATCTCATCGTCCATGTCGGCAGCAACTGTCAGCAGGATGCGGTCGTTCTGGCCAAAGCCGCTGAACAGATCGGAGCACAGGGGATCGCGGCCTTGACTCCCTGTTACTTCAAACCGGCCAATGAAGAGGATCTGGTGACTTTCATGGAACCGGTCGCTGCGGCCGCACCGGAGACACCGTTCTACTTCTACGACATCCCGTCAATGACCGGGGTGGCGTTGTCCATGGTTCGTTTTCTTGATCTCGCCGGTCCCCGGATTCCGAATCTGGCCGGATTGAAATATACGAATGGAGACGCTGTTCAATTGCAGGAATGCCTCCGGTTTGAAGGAGGAAAGTATGACATTCTTTACGGATTCGATGAAAGCCTGCTTTCCGGATTGTCATTAGGGACAAAAGGAGCGGTCGGCAGCAGTTACAATTTCGCTGCTCCTGTTTATCATCGGGTGATTGATGCCTTTGAACAGGGAGACCTCGAGACTGCACGACGAGAACAGGCCGACTCCATTCGCCTGATTCGATTGCTGGCCAGCTATGGGTACATGGCCGCAGCCAAAACTGTGATGGAGTTGCTGGGAGTTCCCGTCGGTTCTCCTCGCTCACCCATTCGGGGATTGTCGGTCGAGTCGAAGAAGTCACTGGAACAGAAGCTTCATGAACAAGGTCTCTGGGAGAAGATCCAACCGGGCGTGAAGGTCTGATTGATTAAAATGAAATACTAAATTCTAAATACTAAGAACCAAAATAAAGAAGTTTGTCTAAGTCCATCTATCTGTCCTGTTTGGTTCTTAGAATTTCGCATTTAGAATTTTCCAGTCTCCCTCCTACAAGAAGCCCAGTTCAGTGACAGCACCACTCCCAGCGTCTTCATCTGTGAGTCGCACCGCCTGGCTGTATGTTGCTCTGTTAATGCCGGTGGCTCTTTTGAATTACTTCGATCGCCAGATGCTGGCGGCGATGAAGTATTCCGTCATGGAAGGTCTCCCTGATATCGGCAGCGATGCCAACTGGGGATACATGCTCGGGCAGTTCAAATGGGTCTATGCATTTCTAAGTCCGGTCGGTGGTTATGTCGCGGATCGGTTCAGTCGACGCTGGGCGATCTGTGGCAGCCTGTTCGTCTGGTCTGCGGTGACATGGTGGACAGGGCATGTCCAGTCTTATAACGAGCTTCTCTGGGCTCGTTCATTTATGGGAATCAGCGAAGCGTTTTATATCCCGGCCGCATTAGCCTTAATCTCGGATTATCATCGTGGCCCCACCCGATCCCGTGCCATCGGGCTGCATCAGATGGCCATCTACATGGGGGTGATTGCCGGGGGATTCAGCGGTTATGTCGCGGAAGCGCCCGATCTGGGGTGGCGGTTTCTCTTCTACTTCTGCGGCATCTTTGGAATGGTTTATGCCGTTCCGTTATTGTGGATTTTACGTGACGCTCCGATTGATGAATCTCTGCCTGAAAACATCCCACAACGCCGGTCCTTCTTCAGTACCACGTTTGAACTGTTGCGAAATCCCTCGTTTCTCCTGCTGGTGGCTTATTTCACGTTGCCTGCACTGGCCGGATGGGTGGTGAGAGACTGGATGCCGGCGATTTTGAAAGAACGCTACAACATCGGTCAGGGACTGGCCGGAGTTTCCGCCACGTTATACTGGCAGACGGCTGCCATCTTTGGAGCCTTCTTCGGCGGATGGCTGGCGGATCGCTGGGTCTCAAAAAACATCCGGGGACGAATCTACGTCAGCGCCATCGGCATGGCATTCATCATCCCGGCCCTGTTTGGAGTCGGGAACGCAGGGACACTGGGGACAGCGATTGCATTTCTGATTCTCTTTGGACTCGGCTGGGGCTTCTTTGATTGCAACAACATGCCGATCCTCTGTCAGATCGCACGTCCGGAGCTTCGTGCCACCGGTTATGGAATTATGAACATGGTCAGTATCAGTTGTGGAGGTCTGGCCGACTGGGGTTTCGGGGTCTTAAAAGATGCGAATGTCGGCTTGAATATTATCTTCGGGGCATTCGCCAGTCTGGCATTACTGTCAGCCTTTCTGGTTCTTGCCATTCGCCCGAAACCAGAGTTATGAAAGCTTATTTCTGGCAGGATCTCATGCATGTAGAAAGACGCTGTCAACCCGGTTTCGTCCCCCGGCTTTGGCTCGATAAAGTGATTCATCGGCGGCCATCATGAGTGATTGAAGTGTGGTTGATGCCTCGCTGATTCCACAGGCCAGTCCAATACTAACGGTCATCTTTAACGTTTGCCCATCCGAGAGGTGCACGACTGTCGCCTCCACTTCACTTCGAATTCGCTCTGCAATCGTCCGCGCGTTTTCATAACCCGTCTTCGGCAGAACCACGGCAAACTCTTCCCCTCCCAGTCTACCCAGCAAATCGTCCTGTCTCAGAACACCGGCCACAGTACGGGCAAACGTAATCAACACCTCGTCTCCCGCCGCATGCCCGTATTGATCATTGACCTGTTTGAAGCGATCAAGGTCCATCATCAGAACCGCCGGAGACGTGATCCTTGGGGAAGGGATCGTGACGAGCCTGGCTCCTTCCTGAAGAAAAGCCCGTCGTGCCAGAGCATTGGTGAGGAAGTCATGATTCACGGCATGATTGAGTGTCTCCACCAGTTCATTTCGTGTCTGGTTAATACTGGCAGCCGTCAACGGTCCAAGTGCCAATAAAGCAACTCCCAGCCGGATGGACATCAGCTCCGACATGAGATCGGTCGACACCGGAAGAATGGTGATCAACCCGGCCGAGACGGCAATCATCGTCCACGAACAGGTCAAAAATGTCAGCAAAGCCGTGTTGAACATGCTGTAAGTCAGAGCACACCACAAGAGTGCCGGAACCGTGAAAGCAATCGCTCCGGGGCCTCCGATGACGAGCGTGATCACAATTGCTCCGAGAAGTGCCAGTAACGGGGCTCCTGTCGTGAGATCACTTCGAAACGCTTTCGCCGTCTCCTGAATTTTTTCTTTCCAGAGAATGACGGAAGGAATGGTGAGTACCACCGGGACCAGTAACAGGTCGTTCACCAGCTCTGTCGTGAACCAGAATCCAAACCCGGTGAGCCAGTCTTTCTCGAACAGAAACGTCGCGACTCCTCCTCCCGTCAAGGCCGCAGCGACACCGGCGATCGTCGCGATGACGAACAAGTACAACACCGACAGCGGTCGATGGAGACGTCGATCCTCTTCCGTCAGTTGATAGAACAGAAGAACTCCGGTCCCTGCTCCCACCAGATTCGCACCGGTCAGCCAGAGCGTGACAAACCAGTTTCCTCCGGTCATCAGATCAGCTGCCACATATCCGAGAAACGCAGCACCCCAGCCGGCTGGAGTACAAAACGCCCGATGACGGACCATGATGGCGAGCAACAATGCATTTGCAGGCCAGAACGCCGCCAGAAATCCGACCGGTCGGGTGAGAATTCCAAACAGTGCTGCCCCGAAGATCAATCCGGCAACAATCAGGTTTCGGCCCAGCTGACGAGAAAGCCGCCCCATCGCCAGATCATATTCATCGACGCATGGTGAAGAAGAAGCCACACTCACAGCCCGTTACCCCGGTGAAAGCCCATCAAGATGAAACAGATCCATTAGGATAAGCTAAGACCTGATTAGCACCGGAGAAGGGTTTAATTCATCACAGCGTTTCAAAAGCCTGTGATTTTCGCGATCTGTGGTAGACAATGGAGCCACAGAATCGACACGACCCGTTCCATCCCTGCCTTTAGTACAGGCGGCCCCAGCGGACGACGAAAGAGTTTCCAAGCTTCTCGTCTCCGGTTCCACGGTAGAAGCTGATCCGGCGATCGAAGACATAGCCCGCTTCCAAAACACGGCGGCTACCGCTGACCTGTCGGCTTTCCACCCCACAGACCCAGCGAAGATCGCGATACCCCAGACGGTCATTCATCTGGTTCTCCCGCTCAATGGCCCAGGAACCTCCTCCGACTTCGCCTGCGGTGTAAAGCCACGATTCCCGCTCAGGGTTCTGATCGAATCGCCAGGCCAGTTTGGGCCGGGGAACCAGCAGGTCCATTTCCAGATTATCGGTCACCATCCATTTGACCCCGGCAATGGGGATGAACGGCAGATCTGGCCGGTCGAGGAACGTGAGACCCGCGACCAGCCGTGTGTCTTCATCCGCCTGAAAGGAGAGCAATCCTCCGGCGGTGAGACGAAAGCTGTCACTGCTGTTGTTCGAGAAATCTGTGGAAAACAGCGGTGAGATGCTTAACGCAAATCCCCAGGCATCGTTGAATCGCCGTGAATAGTTGAATTCAACCCCCAGGTCATAGGTTTGTGCATCGACAGCAGCGGTTGTGGGGCCACTGAGAAAATTCCATCCGAACAGCCCTTGCATCCAGAAAGGTCCCCGATCGCCGGTGAGATCGACTTTAAAACCAATGGTGGTGATGCCGAAATCGGTCCCGGCCCGAGGAACAGTGGTCACGCTGTCAGTGACACTTTGCCAGATCAGGACGTGGTCGTCGATGACTTCATCCAGCCACGAAGGCTCGACCTGAAGCCAGGGAACATCCAGTGAAAATTCAGGGGGTCGCAAGTCGACGATGGCCGGAGACGGGGTCTCTACCGTGCTCACGGCAGGCCGGTCGGACCTGGGAGCCGGGGGAAGTTCCGATTCCCCCAGTACGGGGGGCCCCGCAGGAACATCAAGAGACGGTTCCGGTGGGGGAGCAATCGCGAAACTTTCGACGTCATTCTGCAGCGTGAACAGCGGCTCAACGGTAATAGGTGCAACACCGGATTCGGCGAGGAACTGCTCGAATCCTGCGGCAAACAGGCTGGTGTTTCCAATCAGGAGACACGCGATGAGTCGCAAAGTACGCATGAACGGCGATAAATCCCGTCGTTGAACTCCCCGGAAAATCTTTCGAACGATCTCCCCGAGATGCACAGACTGTCGGCAGTGCTTGGTCTACCAGCAATCATGGCAAAACGAGGAACGGGGTTGTAGCCCCCGATCCGTTTTCAGGTCAACAGGAACTCTAAGAACCCCTAACAAAACTGACACCGATCCGCTCGCGGAAAGGAAATCTTCATCGTTTGAGAGGTATTATTCGCGGCTCTAAATTGCTGTTCGACCGTCCCCTTGAGTTCTATCGAACTTTCAGGAGCCGAACACGATGGTTTTCGCTGTCCCCGATGTAAACATTCCCGTCCGGATCAACACAAACCCCGTGAGGGCGGGCGGTACGGCAATTGAGTGGAATTCCATCGGGTCCGTCTCCCCGTTTACCGTCTCCGACAACGGTTTCGACTTTTCCGGAAGCGGCACGAATAACCCGGATTGTGTGACTTTCCGTATCAGCGAAATAGATATCTCCAGCAAAATCGATGGCAACTCCTTTCGGGCCGGAAAGAAGTGCCTGTCGGGCATCCTCACCATCTCCGCTGTACCCCTTCTTCCCGGTTCCTGCGAGATGAGTGAGAGTTTTTGCATTCAGATCAAGCCGATAAATCGCGTTTCCTTCGCGCAAGGCGAGTGCAAAAATCCCTTTGCCTGCATAGTCCAGAGCGCGTGGTCCTTTCAATGAAAGATCAGAGATCGATGAAGCTCCGGGGCCGGGGGGATTTGCGCCACCTCCAATAATGGTGGTGATGATCCCGGTTTTGCTGTCGATCCGTCGAACACGGTGATTGCCGATATCGCAGACATAGATGTTGTCCCGCTCATCAAGAGCGATGGAATGAGGCTGTTTCATTTCCGCCTGAGTTGCGGGGCCATTGTCTCCGGAGAACCCGACTTTTCCAGTTCCGGCCACCGTGGAAATGATCCCGGTGTTCTTGTCGACCTGACGGATGACGGCGTTCTTCATTTCGACGAACACCATGTTCCCCTTGGAGTCGAACCGAATTTCGTACGGTTCATTCAACTGGGCATTGAGAGCAGAGCCACCATCGCCGGAGTAGCCGACAGTTCCGGTTCCGGCCACGCGAGTCATCACACCGGTTTTGAGATCAACCCGACGCACAAGATGATTGGCAATTTCGCAGATATACAGTGCCCCGTCTGGCCCGATCACCACTCCATACGGTTCACCGATGGAAGACTGGATCGCCTTGCTGCCGTCGGGAGCGGTCCCTTTTTTACTATTCCCGGCCACTGTGCTGACATCAGCGGCCAGAGCCGACAACGCCCCCGCGTTCAGGATCAGAAGAATCGGCAGGATGTTTCGTAGTGATCGCATCATAATGACATCTGTGGGGCAAGGGCGTTCAGGACTTCGGCCGTTGGATACATTCAGTTTGCTTCATATGGTAACCTCAATGAGTATGGATTACGACAAAGACAATCGGTCAATCCGCCTGTTGTTCACAAACTGATCAGATATGATCTCTCGACTTGAAGATTGATTGCTGGAGACCCTTCTGGCCGTTGCGTGAACTCTTTCAAAGCACGAAGAAATACAGATGAGCAGCACCGCGATTTCCCCGGCGTCAGACACCAGGACTCCCCCCACCGCAGGACCGGCGACGGAGTTGGTTTCCCGTCTGCATTCATTGCTGGGGGAAAGCTCTGTTCTCACCTCGCCGGATGAACGACTGGTTTACGAGTGCGACGGTTACATCGTCGAAAAGAAACTTCCAGACATCGTCGTCTTCCCTTCTACAACTCAGCATGTTGTGGAAATCGTCCGGCTTTGTAATCAGTATGACGTCCCGTTTGTGCCGCGTGGAGCGGGAACCAGTCTGGCGGGAGGAACACTTCCGGTCGGGGGAGGCGTGATGATCTGCCTCACCCGAATGCGGGAGATTGAAGAAATCAATCTGCGCGACCGGTATGCCGTCGTCCAGCCGGGAGCCGTGAACGTTCATCTGACACAGAGACTAAAAGGGACCGGGTTCCATTACGCCCCCGACCCCAGTTCCCAGGGAGCCTGCACGATCGGCGGGAACGTCGCCACCAATGCGGGTGGACCGCATACCCTGAAATACGGCGTGACAGTCAATCATGTTCTGGGAATTGAAGTGGTCCTCCCGACCGGTGAAATTGCCCTCCTCGGTGGACCTTCAGAAGAATCTCCGGGATACGATCTGACAGGACTATTCGTGGGGAGTGAAGGGACGTTTGGAGTCTGCACCAGAATCTGGCTGAAACTGACACGTGACCCGGTCTCGTACCGCACGATGCTGGGAATCTTCGAAACGGTCACACAGGCGACGGAAGCGATCAGCGGAATCATTGCCGCCGGAATCATTCCCGCTGCACTCGAAATGATGGATCAGGGAATCATTGGAGCCGTCGAACAGGCGTTTCACTTTGGATTCCCTCTGGATGCCGGGGCGATTCTTCTGATTGAAGTAGATGGACTCGAAGCAGGAATTGATGCTGAGGCCGGGCGCATCGAGAAAATCTGTTTTCACCACGGAGCCAGAGAAGTCCGTCGTGCCCAGTCGCAGCAGGAACGGCTGCTTCTGTGGAAATGCCGGAAACAGGCGTTCGGAGCCATCGGTCGACTTGCCCCCAGTTTCTGCACTCAGGACGGCGTCGTTCCCCGCACCCGGCTTCCCGATATTCTGGCGTCAATTCAGGAGATTGAAAAACGTCACGGGTTACGAATCGTGAACGTCTTCCATGCCGGCGACGGGAACATTCACCCGATTCTGCTGTTTGATGAACGGGACGAAGACCAGATTCGACGTGTGATTCTCGCTGGAGACGAAATTCTCACCCGCTGTCTGGAACTGGGAGGGAGCGTCACCGGAGAACACGGAATCGGCGTGGAGAAAATCAGCTTCATGGACAAACTGTTCACTCCCGTGGATCTGGAAGTGATGGGAGATGTGCGCCACGTCTTCAATCCGGAAGGACGCTGCAGTCCCAAGAAACTGCTCCCGACCTCCGCCGGATGCGCGAACGAACACATCCACCGCGCCAAACCGGGGCGACGCGCGGCGATGTGAGTCTTCGTTCCAGATGCGTCCCTTACTGATTCTTTTAACCCCAACCTTCAGCACGCAGCTCTCAGCGAGAAAACATGGTCGTACACGATTAGTTGCACCTCCAGTCACGTGTGAGGACAATCGACTGAAGTCGCTACCGCCAACCCCCAATTGGTGTTCAAGTCGTGTTATCTTGCTAAGTATGAAAAAGGAATCTAAATGCCGGTCCAATACAAAGTACTTACACAAAAGGACAAATGGTTTTCCGGTAAGTTTGATCCAGAAGCCTTGGAAAAAGCGCTCAATGCATATGCTCAACAGGGGTGGAAGGTGAAAGGGATTGCAACAGCTTCTATTCCTTCGTTCGGTGGCACCCGTGATGAACTGGTCGTTGTACTGGAGAGAGAGGATGTTTGAGACAACTACTGATGGAATTCGTTTTATCGAAGGAATCCCTGAAAGATGCGAAATTATTGCCCCTGTTGAGGTCAGAATAAACGGGATCATCACATCAGCGCAGCTTAAAAATTTGAACGATGTCAAAAAACTAATGGCGGTAAAGGCAAAAAGTCAGGGGGGCAATGCAATTGTCGAATTCAAATACGGCCAACGTTCAGCTGGTTTCTTCGCTTCTATTTTGTACCGAGACGATGTGAGCTGGTATGGATCGGGACAGATCGCAAATATCACTTAACATGTGTTAGCGAGATTGCATCGTTAAAGGAGTTCAAGCTTAGGTTCCGCGTCCTGTCGCGTCAGCGTCAATTTCCGTAGTGGTCTGGCTATCATCGTTGTCAGGTGAGATTTATCACAAATCGCTGTGTATGGCTTAATTATTGCGTGACACCATCTGGTAGACGGAACAGTAGGTCATGCACCGCAAATGAGGCGGCAGGCAATGCCTGCTACACAACTACTGAAGCATGACAACGGGCAATTCATCAGCGGAGCCGAACGTATGAATGCTTTACTCGAATTCGTTGCCGGAACTCTGTTGTTTCTCATTTTCGTTGTGATTCCCATTCTCTGCCTGTTTGGGCTGTTCGTTGGGCTGTTTGACCAGTCAAAACGAAAAGGGCGAATATGGGATTTCATCTGGATTGCAGTGACAGGTTTCCTGCTGGCGGGGATCTACCATTTCAATGCTGTTGATTATTTCAGGACGAGACAATTTAACCATGGTGTTTACCTTGCTTTATCTGTCACGGTTCTTCTGATCCTTCTTGTCCATCTGATCCGGATTCTGCGAGGAGGAAATGGAATTCGTCTTCGGCTGACCATTGGAAGCCTTGCTGGCTTCATGCTGATATTGACGATCTTGCAACCCATCATTGAATTCGCCAGAGAAGCGGCCAGAAGTTCTCAGTGTAAAGGTGTGAAGCAGATCGGACTGGCAATGCATAATTACTATGACATGTACGAGACCTTCCCTTTGCAGGCCAGCGGAGATCCACCGCATAGCTGGCGAATCGATCTCTTGCCGCTTCTTGATAAAGAATCTTTATTTAAGAAGTATGATCAGTCCCAGGAGTGGAACTCTGAACAGAACCTCCCAATTGCAAAAACAGTTGTCTCGAGTTGGACGTGTCCGAGCATGCCGCCTCCATTACCAGATGCTCTGGTCTCGACGGCCTATGCGATTCCGGTCAGTGAACACGGCGTCTATTCCCCGGGAAAGCCACCACTAAAAATGAAAGAGATCACCGGAGGAATGAGCCATGCGGCCGTTCTGGTGGAAGTCTGTGGAGCGGGAATCATCTGGTCAGAACCGCGTGATGTCATCGTCGATCCCGATCGAACGACTGTTCGTGTGCTGAGGGAAGTCACCGACCAGTCAGACCAACCGTTTTCAAGTTATCACCCTGCTGGTTCTGTCGTCCTGGTGGCAAACGGAGACGTGCGCCGCCTCTCCCCCAAGACTTCCCCGGAAGTCCTCAATGCCCTCTTTGACGCAACATCCAACTACCCTGACGATGATGAATTTTAGACCAGTAGTTTCCGTAGGTCATGCACCGCATGACGATACAAACGGGGCGGCAGGCAATGCCTGCCCTACAACTACTGGATGCCCCTTCATTGTTCCCATTTCTCGACATTCGTTTTGTAATCGTCATAACTGTCGAAGTGATTCTGATCTCCGTCCTTATAATGATTCCCGAATAAACAATAAGCCCCGTAGTAAGTGGCACACCCGGAAGAACAATTGATCACCAGAGCAGACAGCATTACGAAGGATATCTTTATCAATAGAGTTTCCTCACAGAAGACAGATATGTTCATCGAAGGTCTTACATCCGCACTCCCTGCAACAGGAGAGTATCGATCAGAAAATTCGATCTCTACCGGATGACCGATTCGCCGGGTTGTTCGGCGTATTGAACTTTGTCAGCAGGAGAGGTCAGTTGTTCGAGGGCGTTGGCCTGAATCGTCTGCAGCCAGGATTCTTCCGGCTTGCGGTTCATGCACCAGTCCAACTCCCGGACCGCTTCCGGGAACATTCCATTCCGGTAGAGCCAGAGTCCGAAAAGTTCGTGGCCTTCGTACAGGTCCGGAGCGAAGACGATCGCCTCTTTTGCGGTGTGGTAAGCGTTCTTGCGGTCTCCCAGTTCGGCGAAACATTCGTGGGCCAGCATCCATTCCGTTGCGGCGGCTTCTCCACGCAATGCGACCGCTTTTCTCATCGCGGCCCGACCGAGATGGTCGAGGATCAACTGATAACCGGGGAGATCTTCCGTTTCGCGATAGGCATGTCGCAACTGTTTCAGAGCGACATAATCCGGTTCAAAATGGTCGAGAAAGAATCGGGCCGGGACGTAGTCCGCAAGAACGCCGATCAACTGACTTCGGTATTCGATGTCAAACCGGAAGGCATTCTGCCAGTGAATGGCCGCTTCTTTCTGGGCTCCTTCCAGCCAGAGAATGCGTCCCAGTGCAAACTGTGCCCGGGCGTCTCCGGGACGAACTGAGACAGCCTGTTCCACGAGGTCTCGTTCATCTCGTTCGGTGCCGCCATCCAGCCAGACCAGTTCCGCCAGTTCCAGATAGGGACGCGGTTGTAACGGGCAAGCTGCCAGAGAAATCTGGAAGTGTTCCATCGCCTGTTCCAGCAGTTCCCGATCGGAACCCAACACTCCGGGACGGTCCAGCCAGAGATCGATCTCTTCTCGGGATTCGAACAATGTTCGAGCCGCGTCGCGAATTTGCGATAAAGGCATGTGCCGCTGAGAACTGGCCTGATGCAATGTGAATTGTTTCAGGCAGGCCAGTCCGGCATGGAGCTGTATTTCATGAGAAAAAGGATTCGCCTCAGCAGAGGCCCTGGCCAGTTGGATCCGTTCTTGCAGCAACTCCAGATCGATGCCTTGATCCGCGTCTTCCTGCTTCTGCTGGGCAATCGTCAGACGCAGGTATTTTTCCCAGACCGGTCCGGCGACGAGAGCCGGCAGCTTTTCCATGACCATCCAGTTTCCGAGGAGAAGGACCACCGGAATCGCTGCGGCCCAACCCCAGCGAATACGCCGATGTGCCTTCGCTCGAGAAGTCGCCGTGGTTTCGAAAAACCTCATCAGGCTGATCCGCCAGGCCATGACGCCGTACAGCAGAATGATGTTCACGCAGGCGGGAACATACCAGATTGAGATGAAGGCCGATTGAACCAGGCTCATCGCCAGTCCACTCGCGGCAACCGCCATCGGACCAGCCGCTCGCGGGGAAACGGAATTCCAGAGCCCCTGCGCACACCAGAGAAGCGACGTCAACCAGAGCAGAACCGCCAGTCCTAAACCGGTCAGACCTGTTTCCAGAGTCAGTTGGAGATAACCATTCTCAACGTCACTCGGATTGTTGTGATTGGGATTGAGATGAAACCACAATCCCAAGACTTCCGAGCGGCTTCCCAGTCCTGTTCCGGCGAGCGGAAACTCCTGAATTCCGGTGATGTTCGCCTGATGGGGATCCATCTGCGGTGCCGACCCATTTGTCTGGAGTCGGAGGTGAGGCACGTTGGTCACCGGAGCTTCCACGTCTCCTCCCTGAAGATTCAGGAGCGGGACCATCAGAAGAACAGCCGTCATGGTGGCCAGTCCCAGTCCGGCCTGTCGTAAGGTGAGCAACGACTTCTGCCAGAGAATCAGTAATGTGAGCAGAACTCCAATCACAGCGCAGAACAGCGCGGAGGCGGATTGTGAACAGAGAATCGCCATCACAGTCACAGCCCCGCAACTTCCCCAGAATAGAACCGGAAAGAACTGAGCCGGGAACTGGAATGAGGCACGCCATCCGTGTTGTGAGTGAGCTTGTGTCACCGAGTGCCGTGTTTTCTGCTGCGAAAAGGCATTCAGGAACATCAGTAACTGGGCCGGAAGCGTCAGTGCCAGGTAGTGAGCGAAGTGTTCTGCATTGATGAAAGCCCCTTTGGCAACGGAATGCGTATCCGCCATCGGATGTTCATAGAACCAGAAGAACTTTCCGTTCCCCCAGGCGAGTTGAGCCAGACCGAACGCTCCCATCAATGCCCCGCCGATGGCGGTGAATCGCAGAAAACGGGCCACATCACTGACAGACTGCAATCGCTGGACCAGAACGAAGAAGAACTGCATCGCGGCGACCAGCCCGACAAAATCACTCCATGTTTTGACAGGAGTGAAACTGATCCGGTTCCAGTCCGAGGTAAACAGGGTGGAGGTTTCGTTCCATTCCGTCAGCAGTCTCGGGACACGGGGAGAGAGGGCACGGATGAATTCAGGGGTCAGTTCCCAGCATTGAAGGAGAATCAAACCGAGTCCGAGCAGCATGATCGGTTCGACACCGGTGAACCGCCAACGACCATCTCCGGAGAAACATTGATAGAGACACCAGACAAACAGGACCAGAGTCGACAGGGCACACAGGGCGATCTGTCCCAGTGCGTTTTCTCCCCCCATCAGAAACGGGGCCAATACCAGAATCGCTGCCAGTCCGACATCCACGATCCTTAACAGGATCGAGCGTGACGGAGCAGCAGACGAAGTCGACGCCAACGGGGACGAGTGGGACATATCTTGGATGGGCTCGGTCAATCCTGCCTCCCCGAAACGTGCCTTTCCCACGGAATCGTGTGAGTTTTGCCGTTTGCAGCAGGGAGGCGTTTTAAACGGGCCGCATCTTTATCGCGTTTGTGAAAACAGCGATAGACCAATTTGAGTGGAAGAGATCACAGACAACTGAAATATTGCCGTCAACAGACCGAAACATTTGACGCAATCTTTTATCAGAAAATCAGATAGGAATTATTTTACAGTCTACCGAACGCCCCGTTCGGTGAGATCCATGAAGACTTTATTGAGTTGGCGTTGTTCGCGGCTGAAGGTGATGACGGTGTGACCTGCATCCAGTACGGTCCGAAGCAAACCTGTGCTGTCGAGGTCGGAGGGGTTCAGTTTCACGCGAACTTCAGAACGTCCTTCAACTGGTTCGATCGAGATGATGCCGGGAATTTGTTGTAACGTCGCTTCCTGTTCGTCCATGGAGCAGGCGAGACGGATGCGAAACCAGGGTTGTTCGGCGTCAAGATCGAGAAGCGCCTCCATTGAACCGCTATATTTGGTTTTCCCACGATCAATAATGGTGACGCTGTCGCACAGATCAGAGAGTTCACTGAGAATGTGACTGCTGATGAAGATGGTTTTCCCTCTCCGTCGCAGTTCTCGAAGAATTTCCATCAGTTCGATCCGTGCCCGGGGATCCAGTCCGCTGGCGGGTTCATCCAGAAGCAGCAGATCCGGATCATTCACCAGCACCCGGGCCAGACTGACCCGTTGCTGCATTCCCCGGGAAAGCCCTTGAATGAGGTCGGTTTTTCGCCCTGCCATGTCGGTGAGTGTGAGCAGTTCACCGACAATGCGATTCCGCTCTGTCAGTGAAAAGCCGTAGGCTGCGGCAAAGAAATCGAGGTATTCGAAAACGGTCATCTGCCGGTACATGCTGAAATGGTCTGGCATATACCCGACACGGCGTCGAATGGCCTTCACATCTCCCCGAACATCCAGACCGAAGACCTTGATCTGACCGGCCTGTGGTTTCAGAAGCGTGCAGATCAGTTTCAAAGTGGTGGTTTTTCCAGCACCGTTGGGGCCGACAAACCCATGCAGTGTCGCCGGAGCCACCTGGAAGCTGATCCCGTCCAGCGCCCGATGCTGCTGGAACAGGTACATCACGTTCTGAAGGTCAACAATCGGTTCCATATCAGAGTTCACAGAGCAAACGGTACTTAGGTGGCCCCGGCACTTTGGGTGGCCCCGATTGCTTGCAATCGGGGTGGCGCAGAAGACGTAGGGTGCATGGAGCACGAAGCAAACGAAACGAGTGGTGCATTCCGCAACTCCTCGTCAATTGTCTGGAAAGATTGACTTTTAAGAACGTCTTCGTGCGAAATGCACCATCATCCCGGGAATTGCTTCATGCACCCTACCATGCTGACATTTGATGAAAAACGCATGAACATCCGTAACGTCCTGAAAAAACTCTTCCTGGCTGGTCCGTGTTCTCCTCCTGCAGACTGGCATATGATACGACCAGCTTTGTAAATTCGTTGGAATATTTTGTTTGCGGCACTCAGAAAGTGTTGATGCGGTTGACGCGGGGAATCAACTTCACAAACGCGCCGAAGTTCCTGAGCGTCGTGTCATGGTCTGGGAGTCTGTCCGTAGAACGTTGAGAAATGAATTCAAATCCTGTTCTCCACTTCTGGAGAAGCGTTACTTTATTGATGGTGTGTGTTTGTGTCATTCTGCTGAGCAGAGCGGCAGTTCACGCAGACGGCACTCCCATCAAGATCACCAATGCCCGAGTCGGGTTCGATGGCTCCTTCAAAGTCGGACGCCAGGCGCCGGTGGAGTTTGAGATCACCGGTCCGGAAGGCAAAACCGTTGTTCCGGTGCTCCGTGCGGCCGATCCGGATGGACGCCCCACCCAACAACCACTCCCTGCAGTCACACTTTCATCCAGTCCGAAGAAAGTACAGGGACTGGTGCGATCAGGGCGACTGGACGGCTCCATTCAGATCCAAATTTTCGACGAAACCGCCGACCTGAATCAGGCTCCCTTACATCAGACGACATTACGAGCCGGAGTCAGCGGTGCCCCCCTCACCTCATTGCGGTTGACGTCACAACTCTGGCTCACCATCGGCAAACAACCGATGCTGCAAAAAGGACTGGAACGCTGGAATCATGGTCGCGCCGGACTGGTGCGTCTCGTTGAACTTCCCGATGGAGAAACGACATTCTCATCAGGGGAAGCTCTCGACAGTGTCGACGCGCTCGTCGTGAACGGCGATGTCATTCTGAATGAGAACACATCGCACGCGATTCGGGATTGGGTCAAACAAGGGGGGCGACTTGTCGTGGCGGTGGGAGACGCAAGTTCTTCATTGAAGGAAAGTCCTCTTGCGGAATGGTTGCCTGCCTTGCCGACGGGGCGACTCGATTTAACCAAACTCAGCGGCTTCAACGATCTCGTTCCCAGAAGCAGCACCCTGCGAACATTGACGACGTTGCCCGCCGCCCGCTTCGAACGGAATTCCGGAACCACCATTGCCAGCGGACTTGCCGAACCACTGGCAATCCGGGCCGCGTACGGACGGGGCTACGTGACTATGGTCGCAATCCGGCTGGACGTCCCCCCGTTACTGAATTGGGAACCGGAATCACAAGGAGCCTTGGCCGCCGTTCTCGCGGGTCTCCCCAATCCGGTCGATATCTCTGCTGCCGCCACTGCCCGATCGGAGGCGGCCTCTGAACTGAATCCGGCAGCAGTCACCGATTTACAGATTCAGTTGAATCACAGTCTGGATCATTTTGCCGCCGTCAATCGGCCTTCTCACTGGCAGGTGATGGGGTGGATTGCCCTGTTCGCTCTGGTGATTGGTCCGCTTGACTATTACCTCGTTACATATGTGTTGAAACGACCGGAATGGACTTGGGGAACACTGGTCGCCTGGTCCTTGCTGGCAGCATTTCTGGCAACGTCATTGGGAGACCGGTTGAATCAGAAAGAAGCGGTGTCGCGACAAATCGACATGCTTGATCTCGACCCCGCCACCCGGTCTGTTGCCGTTCGCTCCTGGTTCGGATTCTACAGCAATCAAAGCCAGCGCGTGCAGGTCGCGTCTGAGCCGAATGCTGCACTGATTGATAGTGCACTGATTGGATCATCTTCCGCGATTCCCCCTTCACAAATCAGTTGGGTCACCCGCCCCAGCGAGGGCTTTCGGGGAATGTATCGCTCCGGCGGTATGAACGACGCCCAGCCGATGTACCGGTTCTCAACGAATCGGGCGGAAATCGAAAACCTTCCACTGGAAGTCTGGTCATCGGGTTCTGTGGAAAGCGGCTGGAAGGTCACGTCCAATGAAGATCTTCCTGTTCAGGCCGACTTACATGTCACCGGCATCAATCGTCTGGCCGGAACGATTCAACTCAATCTTCCGGTCGACGTGACCGACTGGTTTCTGGCGTATGGCAACTTCGCCTACTTCGATCGAACCGGCCCGGGAGGGGAGCCAATGCCGCTCTCATCCGGGACAACATGGAATCTGGCAAATGCGGGGTCCAATCTGCTGCGAGGCCGACTTGTCACCCTGATTGAGAAAGGAACCATTTCTGGGGAAGGAGTGGAGCCGGATTCAGAACTGAGTCGCCGGGCTTATGACAGCCAGCAGGTCGACCCGTTTCGTATCGGTATGACAGTCAGCTTTTACAAACTGCTCGGCGGAGAAGGATACACAAAGCTTCAGAATCAGTCGCTGAACCGGTTCGACGTTTCTGAATTACTCGATCTGAATCGGGCGGTTCTCTTTGGCCGAATCAAGGAATCTCCAACGACGATCACCGTCGATGGAAAGAAGTTACCGATAGAAAACCAGACCAGCCTGATTCGGATCATGATTCCCGTCAAACCTGCGGAGCGTTCCTCCGACGCCCCCCCAACCAAAGACATCCTGGATTACAGAAGGTAACGATTCAGTCTTCCTGCTGATCCCTGAATCCTGGCCCCTGACCCCTTATTTTCCGAGACCGAACCGTGATTGAAACCATCAAACTGACGAAACGTTACGGCAACCTGATTGCCGCCAACGAAATTTCCCTGTCACTCAAAGAAGGGGACGTCTACGGATTCATCGGCCCCAACGGTTCCGGCAAGACCACAACGATGCGAATGATCGCCACGTTGCTGAATCCGGATTACGGAGAATGCTACGTCTGCGGGCAGTCGATCTATTCGAACCCGGCGGAAATTCGCCGCATGGTCGGTTACATGCCCGACTTCTTCGGCGTGTACGACGACATGACGGTTATGGAATACCTGGAATTCTTCGCCTCCACTTACCGAATCAACGGCCCCGCCCGGCGTCAGGTCTGCGAAGAAAAACTGGAACTGGTCGACATGGGTTTCAAACGGGACGCCATGGTGAGCCAGTTGTCACGCGGTCAGACCCAGCGTGTCGGTCTGGCCCGAACCCTGCTGCACGACCCGCAGGTGCTGTTGCTCGATGAACCGGCGAGTGGACTGGATCCCCGTGCCCGAATTGAAATGCGAGGACTCTTGCGCCGCCTCGGGTCAATGAAGAAAACCGTGATTGTCTCCAGTCACATTCTTCCGGAGTTGGCCGACGTCTGTACCCGGGTCGGGATGATCGAGAAGGGAGTCATGATGATCGACGGGAACGTTGACGAAGTTATGCAGGCCGCCCGACAAGCGATTCTTCTTGAGATCAAAGTCAAAGACCGGGAAGAAGACGCGGCGAAAGTTTTAGAACAACTCGACGAAGTGGCCGATGTCACGATGAACGGCCGGACGATCTGCGTCACCCTGAAATCAGGAGTGGAAGACTATACCCCACTTGTCCCGTTACTGCTCGAAAAAGGGTTCCAGATCAAGCAGTTCCGCGAGGAAGAAGTCAATCTGGAAACGGCTTTCATGCGTCTGACAATGGGGAAACAGCAGTAGAACCCGGATGATTCACCACGGAAAAGACGGAAATAACGGAAAGAGTATCAAGGTTAAAGAATCAAGAAGATCCGTCAGATCGCTTGATTCATTCCGTCTCTTCCGTCCTTTCCGTGGTTCCCCTGAAGAATCAGTCCGTGAACATGCTCTGTCTATTTGCGAACCGAAGATGCTTATTTAACTGAGATCTTTAATGATCTCCTCAATGCTACTGAGTTGTTTCTTCAATCCGTCGAGCGTTTCCTGCATCTGGGCGACGATGTTCTCAGGGGCTTTCGCCAGAAAACTTTCGTTTGACAGTCTCGCTTCCGATGAGGCGATATGTTTACGGAGTTTGTCCGCTTCTTTCGTCTGCCGGGCCAGTTCTGCTTCGGTATCAATGAGCCCTTCGAGAGGAATAAACCCGTCGGCGTCTCCCAGTGTAAAACTGGCGGAGCCGCTCGGACGCTGAACGTCAGCTCCGGCCGCTTCTAATACGGCCTTGGCGAGGTTATCAAACTGGGCGGAAACCGATTGCATATCGCCTGCCACTTCCGGCGACGCTTTCATTAACAACTTCACTGGCGAACCGGGGGGGATGTTATAAATCGCGCGGACATTACGAACGGCGGCGATCGTTTCCTGCAGGCGTTCGAATCGTTTCTCCAGAGCCGGATCCTGCCATGCCGCCGGGATCGTCGGCCATTCGGCAATGATCGCGGCATTAGATGTTGGAGCAGGGACGAGAACGACATCTCCATACTGTTCAACCGGCAAGGATCGAACCGGCGCGATTTCTTTGAGTCGCTGCCAGAGTTCCTCACAGATAAACGGGGTGAACGGCTGCAACAAACGAACCAGCGAATCAAGAACCGTCAACAGCACCCGTTGTGCGACCGGCCGTGTCTCTTCGTTCTTGAGACGGGGTTTGACCATCTCAAGATACCAGTCGCAGAACTCGTTCCATGTAAAGTCACGAATCGCACGGGTCGCCGCATCGAACTGGTAGCGTCCCAGCGACTCGTTAATAACTTTGGTGGTTGTTGAAAGACGTGACAGGATCCAACGATCTTCCAGTTGCAACTGATCGGCCGTCACTTCACGTGCGGTATAGCCTTCCAGATTGAGCATCGCGAATCGGGCAGCGTTCCATAGCTTATTACTGAAGTTACGACCGTATTCAAACCGTTCACTCACCATCCGCGCGACCGGAACACCGGCATCCGGATCATAATTCGGACTGGTGTACTGAAACTCTTTCTTACATTTCTGACAACGAATCGTCGGCTTCACACCGGCATCAGGTTTGGCAGACTGATGTTTTAATGTCTGCGGAACAAGTGTCTCACATGCCGGACATTCATAGCTGATCGGCAGCTTGACGTCCTGCGTTTCTCCGGCGAATGAGGCGATCGTAAACCGAACGGCATCGGTTCCGTACTTGTTAATCAGGTCGACAGGATCAACACCATTCCCTTTCGACTTCGACATTGTCTGCCCGAAGCCGTCGAGAATCTTGGGATGAACATGAACATGGTGAAACGGGACGTCCCCCATGTTATAGAGACCAGTCAACACCATTCGTGCAACCCAGAGCGTAATAATGTCGCGTGAGGTGATGAGAACACTTCCGGGATAGAAAGTGTTTAATACTTCGTTCGAATTGGAAGAAGAGGAGTTAGGAGTTAGGGGATAGGAATTAGGGGATACTTTTGTTTGCTTCGCAACTTCGGTTTCGTCGAGTGGTGGATTCTGTTCCGTATCCGGCCAGCCTAATGTGGCGTGAGGCCAGAGTGCCGATGAGAACCAGGTGTCGAGAACATCTGGATCCTGGACAAAGCCCCGTTGTTCCAGTTCCTCTTTGAATCGAAGATCTCCATCATCGCAATGGTCGTCGATGCAGAGCAGAACGGTCTTAGGATTCTCCTGAGATAACTTGGCGATGGCGAAGTCGCGAGGATGCATTAACGTTTCGAGCGTCTCTCGTGCTTCGAGTTCTGTCTCATATGTTCGAGTCCAAACCGGAATGCGGTGCCCCCACCAGAGTTGGCGGGAGATGCACCAGTCCCGTTTTTCTGCAAGCCAGTCCAGATAGGTCTTCGCATAACGGGAGGGATAAAAGCGGACCTTCCCGCTTTCGACGGCATCCATCGACGACTGCGCCAAGTCGAAGGATTTTCCTTCGCTGTTGGTGAATGCTCCCATGCGGATAAACCACTGGTCGGAAAGATAGGGTTCCACCGGGGTTTTCGAACGGTCGCTATGCTTCAGAGGAATCGTCCGGTCTTCTACTGCTTCGAAGTGACCGAGTTGTTCCATGCGTTCCACGATTTGCGGGCGAACCGCTAAACGATCCTGCCCCTGCCATTCGCCACCATGTTCATTTAAGGTTCCGTCTGAGTTTAAGATATTGATAATCTCAATCTCATCCGGTTGCCCCAGTTTGCGGGCATAGCATGCGTAATCATTAGGATCATGAGCCGGTGTCACCTTAACGGCCCCGGTCCCGAGATCTTTATCTGCCAGCAGTCCGTCAGCGACAATCGGAATGAGTCGCCCATTCACTGGAATACGGACCTTTTTCCCAATTAATGATGTATAACGTTCGTCCGTCGGATTCACGCAAACAGCAGTATCCCCCAGCATTGTCTCCGGTCGGGTCGTACTGAAACGGATCGACTCACCTGTCGGATTGCCGGAGGCGTCAACCACCGGATAATTAAATGTCCAGAAGTGACCGGCGATGTCTTCGTCGAAAACCTCGTCATCAGCAACAGCAGTCTGAAGATGAACATCCCAGTTGACGAGTCGTTTTCCCCGATAGATTAAACCGTCTTTAAACATCTTGAAGAAGGTGCGACGAACGGCACGGGCACAGACATCGTCCAGCGTAAATCGGACGCGGCGCCAGTCGCAACTGTCGCCGATGGATTTGAGCTGAGAAAGAATTCGCTTCTCGTAAGCGTTCTTCCATTCCCAGATGCGTCCGACGAGAGCCTCACGACCGATGTCATGTCGGGTGAGTCCCTCCTGTTCATGCATCCGGCGTTCGACGACCGCTTGCGTGGCGATTCCGGCGTGATCGGTCCCGGGCATCCAGAGGGCTTCATATCCCTGCATCCGCCGCCAGCGATTAATGAGATCCTGACAGGTGCTGTTCAGCGCATGTCCCATGTGCAATGCTCCCGTCACGTTCGGAAGCGGAATCATAATGGTATGCGACGGCTTCCCGGTGCCGGGGTCGGCATTGAAATAGCCGTATTCCTCCCAGAAGGAGAACCATTTTTCCTGAGCGGTGGCGGGATCGTAGAGCTTCGGGATTTCAGACATCGGTCTTGTGAATTTAAGGAACTAACGATGAGCAGGAGGACGGATTTTCGTCGCCTCAAGCTGATTTGTGATGGATATAAAAAAGGGGTTAGGAAGCAGGAGTCAGGAATTAGGGAAATATGCTTTGCTACCCACTCCCCACTTACTATTAACCTGACTTATAAGTTAAACGACAGGAATGCGAGAACTGCCAGAATAATGGCCATGAAGACCAGAATTTGAATCAGCATCCGGAACGATCGTCTCAGGATCAGTTCGGTTGATTCATACCGACTGGCATTCCAGACCAGACTCACAGCAACGGCCATCGGGATCAGAAACCAGGTGACGTTCATTGTTCTGTTGAATCTTTTATCGGTGCATTAAGGAGAGTGAAACGGGCACAAGGTTCGCGTCAGAGATGTGACGCTATGTCGGAGTGGGATCGGCATCGGGAGTCGGCGCCGGGTGTCTTGGGTCGCGACCATATCCATAGGCTGGACCTTCCACCGCATCCCAGATCGCCAGTATATTGAGCAGGCCGGCCACCCAGGTAAAGACCAGTGCCAGTTCGTAGTATTTTCCAAGCTGATCGTGAAGATTCTGCTCTTCTGCTTCACTTCGGGGAACGGCGAACCAGTTCAGAAAACTACGGGGAATCGTCCCTGAGACGTGTCCCAGATCGGAATGGTTTCCATTCACTTCCGAGATAATGCCGGACGACAACGCGCGACGCTGGCTCCCTTCGATCGGACGTGAAATCTGTACGTGATTCGACAGCCGAAACTTCACCGGCTGGTCGGAGAGTGTTCCTTCAAAGCGTCCGGTGATGGATTGTTTTCCAAACTGTTCCTGTGCCGGTTCGAGAAACATCGTTCCAGAGACGCGACCGGTGTGATTTCCGGTATCGTCCTGGAAGCTGGCGATTCCTTCAAACGAGGCTGAAAACGGTTTCGAAACCGAGTCGGGGGGAACGTTTGCATTGGAGGAGTAACGTTCCCGTTGCAGCAATCCGAACAAGGCCGGGGAGCCAACACCGGCCTGGGCTCCATATTTCAGTAGTGAAAAGACCCTGGAGTTCTTCAAGGCTTCATCAGAGGGAACCTGCAAGGCCTGCCAGCCGGACAGAATCATTCCCAGCAGGTACAGGCCGAGAATGCAGGTAAAATAGATTCCCGCTTTGAAGCATCTTCCCTGATACAGATGGCCGGCCCCAGGGACCAGAAACGCCAGCAGGCCAGCCAGCCAAGGTTTTTTCAGAGGAATCCGGGGATCTGAGGACATGCTCAAACTCTAAGCCATGATCACGGCTTCTGTGCAGGCGGATGAGGAAATGACCGTTCCATCCTCATCTGATCACCTGCGGAATGCTGGGAACTTTGTAACGGTTCGGCAAAGAACGGAATTGTAGGCCGCAATTCCCTGAACCGCCAGCACAGTTCCTCAGTCGTTGAAAAAGCAGCCCCCCAGAACGAATGCCGCGTTACTTCCCGGTAATATTCACAAGGATTTTCCCGGTGAGAGTCGATTTTCCTCCGAGAGTGTTGTCTTCCTGAAGCTGATGGGCGGCGGCCGCCTGATCGAGCGGGAAACGGGCTCCAATCAGCGGTTTCCATTTCCCTTGAGTGGCCCAAAGATTCATCTCTTCAGCAGACGCCCGTTGTTCGGCGGGGGAGGCGTTGAACATCGCGAAACCGTAGAGCCGCAGATCATTTGTGTAAAATGAACCGAGATTGAACGTCAGTTCTGCCTGACGTCCGGCCATGAGGACAATACGTCCCCCTTTCTTCATCAGGCCGATGATTCGCTGCAAATTCGGTTCACGCTGGGTTTCCCAGTAGAGATCGACCCCATTGTTCTCGCCGGTGGCCGCTTTGATCTCTTCATCGAGTGTCGGAGAACGGTAATCGAGAACCACATCGGCCCCAAGTGCTTTTGCCAGGTTCCGCTTCTCCTCTGAACCGGCTGTCGCGATGATTTTTGCTCCGGCGATTCTGGCGAATTGCACGACGGCCGAGCCGACTCCCCCGGTCCCCCCATTCACAAACAGCCAGTCTCCGGACTTCAACCGGGCGTCGCGGAACAGTCCGAGATGGGCGGTAATGCCGGTCAACGAGCCTGCAACCGCATCTTCATCGGAAACAGAATCCGGGGTCGGGTAGAGCCAGTCTTCGTTGACGGCAGCCAGTTCGGCTAGCGTTCCCTGACGCTGAAACAACCCCTGATTGCTCCCCCAGACACGGTCTCCAACTTTGAATCGGCTGGCGTTCGGGCCGACAGCAATCACTTCTCCCGCCAGATCGCAACCGGGAATAAACGGAAAATCAACAGGCATCGGAATCGCGCCGGCGCGAATGTAGGTGTCGATCGGATTGACGGACGCCACATGAATACGCACCAGTGCCTGACCGGGACCGGCCACCGGATCGGGGCGCTCTCCAATGACAAAACTGTCGGCGGGTCCCGGCTGGGTGACGTAGGCGCATTTCATGATTCAATCTCCAAGGGGAATAAGGACCAAAAAGGAGAAGAACCAGGCACCAAACTTCAATACTGTTTGTTTGGTTCCTGGTTCTCAGAATTTGGTTCTTCTCAATTCAGCCGCTGGTTGTCTTGACGGACTGCGCTAAAACCCCCGAGCGGCTTTGATGTCGGCCATTGTCCGGAGATTGTAATCGATGCCGACATAATCGAGCAGGGAACAGAGAGAACGTACCGCGACACCCATTCCGTCCGGACCACTGAATCCGCCGAACTGTCCCCCTCCCTTGAGGTGCGGTTCCAATTCCAGAAAGGTTCCGGGGAGTCCGAATTTCTGCATTCGAGCAGTCACGGCAGGAATCTGTTCACGGAAATCCCGGAGAATCAGTTCGTGGCCGGAATCGCCAATGTTGGCGGGAACGAAGTTTTTCAGACGCTCTTCGTCAACGTGCCCTTTCCATTCCAGTGCCGGATCGATGGAGTAATCCTTGATGTGAATCCACCCGATATAAGGACGCATCGCTTCATATTCCTTGAAGCATTGCACCGGATCCATGTTCTGGGAGGAGAGGTTTCCGCCGTCGAAGATGACAACAAGATTGTCGCGGTCGATCTTACTGGCGAGTTCCGCCAGCATTTTTCCGTTCTGACCAATCAGATTGGCCTCGACTTCCAGACCGTACACAATTCCGTGCTTGCCGAATTCTTCTGCAATTTTGGCGACGAGGGGAACGGCCTGATCGACATAGCCGTCCGGCGCTTCTCCTTTGGGCTGATAGAAGGAAAAGCCCCGAATCAGCTTGGCTCCCAGGGCTTTGGCGGCCCGAATGGTGCTGGCCACTTCCCCGGCCATGTATTCGTCGAACGGAATGAACTTGTTGTGGGAGCCGTCTTCCTGATTGAGCAGTTTGATCTTGCCGATACGGGAGCCAATGCTGGTGACTGACATGCCGTATTCTTTGTGAAGCTCTGCCAGTTGAGCGAGTTCACCGTCCGACAATTCGACAACATGCTTCACCGTCCCGGAACCGGTGACGTCAATGAATCGGGGACTGTAATACTTCAGCCCGAGTGCCGAAAGGACGGAAAGCTGCTCGACCGCAGTTTTGCGATTCGCGGCTTCATCTGCAAAAGCACTGAGATAGATCGTGGTATTATGCGACATTCTGAATCCCTCTGGAGACGAAACTGAGGACAACAAACTGTTTTACGACATTTTTGCCAGTGATGCAGAACATCCTGACCCGTGGGAACCGGGGAGAAAGCGAGTTTAGCCGGGTTCTCCCCCGAGCGGGTCTTTCCGTTCGGTCAGAACCGGGCATTGCGGGGCCATTTCAGCATTCAACTCTTTATAAGGTTCCCACTGCTCTGGCACGTTGTCTTCGTGGAAAATCGCCGCGACCGGACACTCCGGAACACATGCTTCGCAGTCGATGCACTCATCCGGATGGATGTACAGCATCGATTCCCCTTCGTAGAAGCACTCCACCGGGCAAACGACAACGCAATCTGTGTATTTGCAGTTAAAACAGGGTTCAACAACAACGTGAGTCATCCCATCATCCTTAACATGACGACCATTCCAAAACCACTTTTATCCCGATCATCGGCGATCAGGGGCCTCAGAGTTCCGAAATTTCCGCCATTCAATCAATTTCTTATGTGCGTCTGATTCCTGGCAACAACACCCCAATCAGCAATCGCTGATGCGACTCAACGCCAAGACCGGTATTCAGTTCAATTTGGATCATTATATGGTCAGAGATGACCACCAATCTCCCCGGGACAATTCTCAGTCCGAACTCTCTGTTTTTAGGACTGTCAACCTGACCTGTCAAGATGGTCAAATTTTTCCAGAAAATCGGGCGCGATTCCACACGGAAATGCCCTCTCGTCTCTCATTTTTGGGGCCAGTGGCCCAATGTCTAGATAACCTGTTCGTTATCAGGACGTTGCCGGTTACTCTTCATTCTCAGTTTGTGGGAGGAGTTTCTGTGGGAAACTCTGCGGAATTCCACCCGCTCCATCCGCCATCCATTGAGACGACGCTGGAATATCCCATTTTTTGCAGGGCATCTGCCGCGAGGACCGACCGGAATCCCCCTCCACAGTAGAGAATCAGCGGGGTCTCCGGGTTCGGCACCATTTTTTCAATGTCCCGTTCAATGACTCCTTTGCCGATATGAATCGCTCCCGGCAGGCGTCCTTTGGCAAATTCGCTCTCTTCCCGAACATCAACCAGAGTAAAAGTTTCCCCCTGATCCATCTTTGCTTTCACATCCTGCACAGTGCACTCCTGCACCCGGCTTTTGGCGTCGGTGACAATCTGCAGGAATCGGGGAGAGTGTTGTTTTGCCATGAGAAGATCTGCGGTCAGGAGAGTAAGAACCCCTAACAAAACTGACACCGATCCGCTCGCGGAAAGGAAATCTTCATCGTTTGAGAGGTTTTGTTCGCGGCTCTAAAAAACGGAAACGAACGAATCCTCTGTAGTCTTGCCACAAAGGATTCGTTCGGAATTCGAGAGGAGACGTGATCCTCCGCTGGTTACTTCAGGGTTTCATCCGCGAACTTGGAGATGACTGCTCCAAGAGCTTTGAGAATCCCCACTTCCGCATTGGCGTGACCATGCAGTTCCTGTGCGTCGTTGACGGTCAGGGTCATTTCAAAGCCATCCTTGGTTCCCTGCAACGCCGCAATTGCGGTTTCCTGCCATTTGAATCCACTCAGATTGGCGGCCCGGGCTCCGGGACGTCCCTCATCCTGCTTCTTCTTGGCTTCCGCTGGATTCTCTGCCGCTTTACGCTGATTCCGGGTCTGGAAATTCAGTTCATTCAGCAGATCCAGTTCCGGGTCATGCGTAATCTCATGCAGGTTCTTGAGAATCGCGTGTGCGTTCATGCGGAACGAAAGCAGCACTCCATTTCCTTTTTCCGGCAATGGCTTTGCAGCAAGTTCGAGTTGCGTTTTGAGATTCTCCAAAGCCCCTTCTCCTCCGCTGATCCAGAACGATTTCTCGTCAACAGCGAAATAAACGGTTTTGGAATCCCCGTAAAAATCGATCAGTGATTTCGGGGATTTGTCTCCGAAAGTCAGTTTGTGAATCGTGGTCTCGCCGACTTTTTCGGTGTTGAGTTCGACTTTCCAGCCGGTCTTGGCGGCCGGGATTTTTTCAATGATCTGGTTGATCTTTTCCGGGCTGGCGCTGGCGATTGCCAGCAGGACGGAGTGCTTCTCTTTGACTGGAACAACATCAATCAGGGCATCCAGAGTCGGAACCTTGTCGACACTTTCGGTCAGAACATCCAGCAGCAGCGAGACAATTTCTTTACGGGCGTCCTTTTCCGCTTTGCTTCCGTTCGGGCTGTCGTCGATCGATTGCGGAACGGCTGTGCGGGCCAGCTCGTAGATTTTTTTGTAATTGGCTTTCCGCTGTTCACCGACAGGGAGGAAAACACGTCCGGTCAACACGCTTTTTTCAGGAGGAGTGATAGCAGCGAACTGGCTGACCTGAGTGGTCGCTTTCTGGAAAATTCCGGCCAGCGGCGTTTCCGGCAGAGCCGTCATGGTGAGCGTTGTCGGTGCATCTTCCTTCGTCTGGTCGACTTTCATACCCAGGCGAATGCGTGCCGCTTCCACGACCCATTGTTCCAGGAACGATTGTGTCTGCAGTCGTAACTGCTTTCGGAGTTCGTACTGATCTTTCGTTTCACTGGTCAGCTTCTGAAATTCCTGAAGCTGGGTTTCAGTGTATTTTTTAAATCCGGTGCGGCGGGTTTCAGTGCCCTCTGCGGAGTTGTTCAATGACAGGAAAACCATGTTTTCCTGCTCGGCCTGTTCGGAATGTTGTGTTTCCGGATGAGGCATTCCCTTGGGAAGAGCTTCTTTCTTCGCGAAGATCACTGCATACGGGTCCGGCTTCGGGAGATACCGCAGCCAACCTTCATAGACGGAGCCGGTCAGGGCATAGAATTCCTTGTCGGCCTTGTCCGGTTTGGATTCCACGCCAATCGGATCGAGATTGTCGAGCAGGAATTCCTTCAGGTTGGAAATGGGGATAATGCTCTGAATCAGGGAACCCTGTTCGGCATCGAAGACCATGTCAAACCGGATCGGTTTATCGGTGGAAACCCCATACAGGAAGATTTCCAGATTCGGTTTGATGTTGTCTTCATAGCTCACCTTTTTCCCGGCGAGTTTCACAACAATGTATTCCAGATTCGCCAGCACCTGATCGGCCGAACCGAGTCCCAGGACCACGCGATTGTCGCTATTTTTCGGAGAGGACTCGGCGGCTTGAAGTGGCGCGCTCAACAGAGCTGACATCAAACACAGGCCAGCCACTTTCAACTTCATTTCAGCAAACTGCTTCATACTGAGAAACTGCACCGCGGCGCTCCTTCAAACTCACTTGTCCCGTCAATTCGATTACGGGAAAACTTTGGGCAAGTCCTGTCTTTCGGCCTGGGGCTCAACTGTCGTTGATGACACTCTGCTGATGACGGTGAACAGATTGATCACAGTAAACAGCGGTGACATCATGTCAGACGGCTTCAGGCATCCCCGAATTTGTTCCGCTTCTTCAGACCGTCAATCAAAACCCAGCATCTCCCCCACAGACGGGCTTTCCTGAGAATAGGGGATGATTGTGAATTGGACAAGATCGGACTTTGACTCCACTCTGAAGAAATCATCGCCAGACAGGATTGAACATGGTCAAAACTGAAAATTCCGTCATCACGTACCGTATGAACTGGTTGGAAGTTTCAAAGTTGTTTCCAATACCATCTGGAATGGCCTCGGATAACATGCTGCACAGGAAAAGGGAGCAGAGCAACCTGCTCTGAAAACCTTCCCTGCTCCATGTTGTTTCGATATCCACCGAAGTGATCTTGAGTGACAAAGGAAATTTTCCGCCATGGCGAAAAAAGCAGTGGGACGCGCTCCGAAATATTGGTTATTCAAGTCGGAAGCGGACTGTTATTCGATTGATAAACTGGCTGGGGAAAAGCACCAGACCACCTTCTGGGACGGCGTTCGAAACTATCAGGCCAGAAACATGCTGCGCGACGACGTACAGGTCGGAGACGGCGTTTTCTTTTATCACAGCAACTCGGATCCGCTGGAAGTTGCCGGGATCTGTGAAGTGGTCAAGGCCGCTTATCCCGATCACACGGCGTTTGATCCCAATGAGCAGCACTACGATCCCAAAAGCAATCCGGATGCCCCCACCTGGTACATGGTCGACATCAAACTTGTTGAGAAATTTGCGACACCCGTCACTCGGGAGCAGTTGAAACAGGCTCCGGAACTGGCCGATATGGCGGTCATGCAGAAAGGCTCCCGGCTTTCCATTACTCCAGTCACCCCCGCTGAATGGAAGATTGTCTGCCAGATGGGGAGAAGTCGGAACTGACCGGGTCTACCGACTGAAGTCGGTAGGTTCATGGCGTGAGCTACGGACTGAAAGTCCTGACGCTCACGCATGTGAAAATATGGAGGTCTCCGACAAACGGTTGGAATCGACGCACC
>Ga0182745_1000680_pt1 | contig 35841 bp, 46 predicted proteins | sample eDN3rd30CKraftBY_FD_128523 | JGI IMG/M metagenome (GOLD analysis project Ga0182745, IMG submission 128523) | Enriched backyard soil microbial communities from Emeryville, California, USA - eDNA 3rd pass 30_C Kraft BY (version 2) (version 2) | ecosystem: Environmental > Terrestrial > Soil >...
CGGAGGCCCCGGGGGAATGTCATGCCGAGGATCGACTTGACGAGGTCGTACTGCTCGCCTGCCGTCAGCTCGCGAAACGCGTACTCGATCGTCGGCGCGTCGCCCATCTTCCCCGTCCCAGCGGCGATCAGCTGAGCGATGGCCAGCGGCGCCTTCTGGATCAAGCTCATGACCATGTCCCCCTCGAGGGACCGCTCTGCGAAGATGCGGCGAAGCTCGTCACTATCCGCCAGGAGCTCGAATATGACCGCCGCGGAGGCGCCCTGGGTCTCGACGACCTGGTTGCGGATTGTGACCTTGTCCCGGAGGGGACCGATGTCGACTAGTGATACCATCTCAGTGTCTTCCTTCTGCTGTCAGCAGTTTCCAGCCAGGCGGGACCGCCCCGCCTGGCATCTCGTGCGTCAGCCGGATCAGCTCGCCGGCTCGACGTTCGTCCACTTGGCCAGGCCGAACTTGCCGGCATTCGGCCCGTCGTTGGCCGCCAGCATGTCGGCGGTCAGCTCCATCTGGTTCCACTCGTCCGAGATGAGGTCGATGTCGCCATCGGGCGTGATGGAGATGTGGTAGAGGTCGACCGTGATCTTGGGACCGACGTCGTTCGTGCCGACGAACTTGAGCGCCCCCGTGACCACGTTCTGAGAGAAGATCTCGACCTCGGGACCGCCGACGGCCGCCTCGTCCACGGTGCCGAGGACCATCAGCGCGAAGTTGTGCGCCGTGATCTCCTCCATCGTGATCTTGACGGTACCCTTCTTCTCGAGGACGACAGTCAGGTCCTTGGACTTGGTGCCCAGGCGAGAAGTGAAGTGCTCCAGGGTGGTCATGTCGGGCGTGATCGTGAGCGAGGACACGTTGCCCATGTCGCGGAACGTGACCTCACCGGTCTTCTGGAAGCTGACGATCCCCTTGCCAACCTGGAGGTTGTCGACGTTGGGGGAAGTTAGGGTCGGTGCCATATCTCAATTCTCCTTCTAAGTTCGGGGATCGAACACGTATGTGATCTGGAAGTCCAATCGCATCTGACCCGCCATGGCAGCTCCGGACTGCATGTCCGTCTCTGCCCCGGTGTAGGTCAAGGCGCCGTTGCTGCCCAGGAGGGCTCTCAATTGGGTGTCCGCGAGGATGAGGCGGGACACCTCTACCTTGTGCTCGTTGAGCTTCTTCCCGACGTTCTCGCCGTCGGGAGCCACGTTGGTCGGACCGGCAGTCTTCAGGAGGACGAAGACCTGTGGTCGCATGATCTTGGTCGTCCGCACGACGACCTGGTCCCCTCCCCGACCATTCCGCGGTGGGCGAAGGCCCTCGACCTCGCTGCCATCCATCAGGACGATGGCGGGCCGCATGTTGTTGTCGACCAGGCCCCGGTTCCTGACGACCGTCGTGATGTCGGGGACGGTCCTCAGGATCTCCAGGAGGCGGGCTAGGATATCTTCTCGAGTGGTCGCTGGCATGTGTCTAACCTGTGAGGAAGATGACGGGGCGGACCTGCGGAGAGTCTGGCGGCAGCTCGCCGTGGACAGCGTCCGCCATGAGGATGCCCGTGGACATGCTGCCAGCGAAGCTTACGGTTCGGTCGGGAGCAGCGCCGCTGCCGTAGACATATTCCCAGGCAGCTGCCATCGATCCGGTGCCAGATGCATTCTCGTTGTAGAGCGAGGTCCCGAAGTTGAACGGTCCGCGAAGACCCAATGACACGGAGAAGAAGAAGGCAAGGTTGATCACAGTGTTCTTGACGTGAGTCAGGGTCACGGGATCGAGCGATGCAGACGTCGTTGCAGCACGACCAGACGACACGGGGTTCGCACCGCCAACGCCGTCGTCGAATGGGTGGTCAAGATCTGACACGCCGTTGATCGGAACGAAGCCCATGAACGACCCATTCGGAAGCGCATCATACTCCACAGTAGCAGACAGACCGCTCTCATCAAAGTCGTTTGCTCGGCCCCACCATATTTCGCCGTTTATGACAACGGACGACAGTCCGGTGTAGGAGACTTTCTTTCTCTTTGCGAGGACGATCCCGTTTGAGAGGGTGACGCTGGTGACCGAAGTATCTACGCCGGACTTATTCCTGTAGGACGCGATGAAGGCCACGAGGATCGCGTTCGCCTTGAGGTCGATGTTCGCGCCAGTCGTGTAGCTGAGTGCGCCGCCATTCTGGTCGTATCGGGCAGCGGAGTCTACTGTGAGTACCGGGGGCGGCGCTCCGTTGATCGCGTCAGCGTACCCGGCGATGTTGTAGCCAAAGCCGCCAGTTGCTGCGTAGGAGATGGTTCGGGGAGAGACATTTCCTGGAGCGGACACCAGGCAGTGCCGGTGCCAGTTTGCAGCAGAGGCTTCGTTGAAGAGGGCAGTGCCCGCCGACGGCACGGGAGTCTTGGTAGTGTCGAACGATCCGGAGAAGTAATAGAACAGCTCTAGGTCATCGGCAGACGCTGCCGTAGAAGTGGCGGACAGGTTGCCCATCGTCGAGCCGCTGTAGTAGTAATTATTGTAGGCATTGGCTTGGGAGAAGGGCTTGCTCCAGTCGAGGACGCCCGTGATCCTGCACACCGTGATGACGGCGGACTTGACGTAGCCAGAGTGGGTGACAGACGGCGTGAATGTTCCGCTCGACGTCGCCCTGGCCCAGTAGACCACGACGCGAGCGTTGACACCATTGAGCGGAGTGACGTAGTTCTTCCTCAGAGCGAATGACAGGCCACCCGTCCCCGTCAGTCCCGTGATGTCCGCGCCATTCGAGTTCGGCAGGGACAGCGACACGATCATGAGGACGAGCTCGCCCTCAGCGTAGGACGATGCTGGGCCCACGTACGTGCCGCCCGCCGTGTGGGTAGTCGTGTCGTGTATCCGGTAGACTGTAGAGACGGCAGCAGCCATGGTCAGCGCGTTCCGTAGAAGTTCAGCGACAAGTCGGCCAGCGAGCTGTCCGGGGTGGACTGTCCGACGATCGTGAAGATGTCGTCCTCTGCGAACGTCACTGCGCTCGCGAATGTCACGGCCGGCGCTGTCCCAGACGCGGCCCAGACGAGCGTGCCAATCGACGCGCCGTTCTTGTAGAGAGTCATCGTGTACGTTGCCGTGGCTGCCACGTCCGCCAGGAAGTTGGAGTGCGTGAGGCCAGCAGGCAGCGTGAAGCTGCGGACGACGATCTGCTTGAGCACCTTCTGGTTGGCGTTCAGCTTCCCGAACAGGTTGACCGTGATGTCGGCGGCGTTGATCGGGTCAGGTCCAGGCTCACCCTGAATGCCCTGGTCGCCCTTGACGCCCTGGTCTCCCTGAATGCCCTGGGGGCCGCGAATGTCGACGGCATCCCCGATCGTCGAGGTCAGCCCCGTGGTGCTCACGTAGAGCCCCGTGCTGCCGGGCTTCGCACCGCTGCCGCCGATCCAGTCCGTCAGGCGAAGGACTCGCCTGGTCCCGTCGTTGACGACGGAGAACACGGGGGACCAGCCATCGTTGCCGCTGGCACCATCCGCTCCAGCAGCACCATCCGTGCCGTCCTCCCCCGGTGCTCCCGGGGTCCCCGTCTCTCCCTTAGCGGCCACCAGGGTCCACTTCGCAGGGCTGACTGACGGGCGCTCGTTCAGGCTCACCTCGGCGTTGGTGTACGATGACCCATTCTCCGACACCAGGGAGTGCGCCGGGTAGTTGCTGGCCGCGGACCACTCCCCTTCGGGGGAGAAGGTCGCGCCGTCCGCACCATCCGCGCCAGGAGCTCCGGGGGTCCCAGGAGCTCCATCCTCGCCATCGGCGCCCGGCGCCCCCTGAGGTCCCTGCGAGCCCCGAACGTCGACGGCGTCGGCGATCGTGGCGGTCAGACCAGTGGCCGACAGGTAGAGGTCGATGGCCGGCTTCGTGCCCGTGCCTCCCTGCCAGTCCACGACCTTGAACACTCGTCGCTCGCCATCGACCGCGGCCGCGAGGATGGGCAGCCAACCATTGCTGCCGGGGATGCCCTGAATACCCTGGGACCCGTCGGGACCGCGCAGGCCCTGAGCACCGTCTGCTCCCTGGGCACCGGCGGGGCCGCGGATGTCGGTAGCGTTGGCGAGGACTGTCGTCAGGCCCGTGCTCGAGATGTACCGGCCGACGGGGGGCTTGGTGCCAGCGCCACCAGTCCAGTCCGAGACCATCTGGACGCGCCGGGTGCCGTCAGCGACCGTCGCGAGGATCGGGGCCCAGCCATTCGGGCCCACTGGTCCCGGCTCGCCATCGACGCCGATGCTACCGTCGTTGCCCTTCGGTCCAGCGGGGCCGCGGATGTTAGTCTTGAGGACCCAGGTGTCGGACTCTTTCTTGTAGAGGTCGCCCGTGAGCGTGTCGAGGTAGAGCTGCCCCTCGGCTCCCTCCCCCGGATCAGGAGGGCCCGGCTCCGTGATGACCTCTGCCCCCGCGTCGATGATGACCGCGCCATCGGCCCCCGGCACGCCCTGCGCGCCCTGGGGGCCTTCCTTGCCGCGAACGTCCACAGCATCAGCAACGTCAGCGACGAGCCCGGTCGAGCCGACGAACAGGCCAATGGGCGGCAGCTCGCCGGTTCCCCCCGTCCAGTTCGAAACCATGAGGACCCGGCGCTCGCCATCCGCCACACTGGCGAAGACAGGAGACCAGCCATCCTCGCCCTGCTCGCCGGGATCGCCCTCGGGACCGATCTCGTCGACCACGGTCGTCTCGATGCCCGGGACCTCGACCTCGACGACTGTGATGACCTCGTCGTCTTCGATGATGGGCATCAGCTCGGCTCCTCTTCGTCGTCATTGTCTCCGCCGATGCCGTCGATGGTGCCCATCACGGGGACGAACTCGCCATCGGTGTCGTTGCGGAGCTCCATCTCGTACCGGTTCCTCGGAATGCCGTCGGACCGGGTTGGCAGGAGCAGGCGGGTCTGCTCAGCCGTCGGCTGGATCTTGATCTCGCCGGTCTCCGGGTTCGTGTGCGTGATGCCCGCATTGTTCTCGATGGTCAGGCGAAACAGGATCTTCTTCCCGTCGCTGACGCTCATGCGCGCATCCGAGAACGGGATCGCCACGCCGTTGCGCGTGAAGCGCATGACCAGCTTGGGGGTGGTCCCGCGCGTCCAAGCAATGTCGTATGTCTGCGGCCGTGCCATGCTCATCCTCTCTAGCGTGGGCCCTCGCCCTCTTCGCCCGTCTCCGGGTCATCGTTGGGCGGTTCGGGACCGGTGATCTTGAGGTCCTTGTCGATGGATATCTCGATCTCGCTCGGCAGCGTCATGTCGATGCTAGAGAAGAAGCTGCCGTTCTTCGTGATCTGGCGCGTCACGCGATCGTAGCCATCGATGTAGATGCCAACCTTGTACTCGTAGAGGTCGGCGAACTTTCCGTGGACGATCACGTCGTCGTAGTCGTAACCATTTTCGTTGACCTCGAACTTCTCAAGGTAGTACTCCTTGATCGACTTGTACGTCCTGGCCATGATCCGCAGGCTGTAGGCATCGCCATAGTATTCCGGTGGGATCGCAGGACCGCCGCTCTGGTAGATGTTGTATCCCGGCGTGTTCATGATCTGCGCACCAGACCACTGCGAGCCGACGGGACCAGACCCCGGGTAATTCCAGCCATAGAGCGGGTGCGACGACGGCTTCGTCGAAGCGCTGAACCAGTCGAAGGCAAAGGCCTCAGCGGCTTCCTTCGTGTCGAAGACGAGGTAGTTGTAGTCCGTGTGGTCGTAGACGGACATGGCAACGCCGTCCTCGATGCCCGTCCAGCGAAACACGTAGGCAGGGAGCACCCACGTTATGGGAGTGGCAGCCGACCCGCCCACGGTGTTGACCGTGAAGTCCATGCTGGGCTCGAACTTGACTTTGAACGGTGCGTTCGGAGAGAGGTTAGCGACCTTCCTCAGAGCGGAGATGTCGAAGAAGAAGACGTTGCCGTGCTTCAGCCCAATGTTCCGGTGGTCGATGCCGCCGGCACCAGCAACGATCGTCCCCGTGTAGACAGCGTCGTCGTAGTTGAAGGCCGTCGCCTTCTTGAAGATCGTGTCATCCTGCCACTTCTCCGGAGGCCCGGGGAGGGGGACGGACACCGAGAGATTGCTGAACCTCTTCTGAACGAAGTGCTCGCTCTTGACGCTGAACTTTCGCGGCTGAGCCCCCGCGGTCAGGCGAATGTCAAACGTCAGGTCCGCGTCGCCCCCGCCCTGGCTAGACATCATCTCCAGCTCGACGATGAGCCACGCACCGGAGACCCAGTGCACGCGCGTGAGCCGGTTCAGGATGTCTTGCTGAAGCGCCACGTCAGGTCGCCTCGCTGTCGTAGAGGCACGGACAGTCGTACAGCATCACCGTCCCGTCCGGCCGCGGGCCCTTGACTGGAGCTGTGATGCGGTAGTTCTTGCCATTGAACAGGATCATGTCTTGCTCGTGGTCCGGTGGGACCTGGAGCTTGTAAGCGGCGATCAGGAAGCGCTCGCTGCCGTCGAGGAAGAGCTCCCGCTCTCGCGGGCTGTACTCGCCTCGGGCAATGGTTGCGGGCCGCTTGACGCCGTTCCGGACCAGGTAGCCCGGCTTGCCGCCGTTCCACCTGCGGAGGGCTGCGTGGGCCCTCTGCTGCATGGCCTGGAGGTTCGGCATCAGGTCACCACCACGATCGCGGGCTTGTTGCTGCGGAGGAGGGCCAGGAAGCGACGGCCATACTCCGTCGTGCCATACCGATCTGAGGACGACAGGGACCCCGACGACCGGCCCTTGTCGTAGGACACGCTGAGGCCGCCGCCGAAGCTCTCAGAAGCCACGCCACCGGCGCCCGCCGACCCGACCTCGACCTCGCCGCCCTCGTCCGAGTTGTCCGTGGCGAGGAGGTGCGCGGTCAGGTACATGACAGCCGGCTGGTAGTCAGCCTCGATCCACGAGTCGTCGATCGAGGACTTCGTCTCGTTCATGATGGCCTGGATCAAGGTGTCGTCCCGGTCCTGAAAGATCGGGAACCGCTCCTTGAACTGGTCGACGCTGGGGAGGTCGTAGGACATGTGGCGCTCCTGGGCTTAGCGGCGGCGCTTCTTGCGCTTGGTTCCGGGATAGTACTGAGCCTCCCCGCCTCCCTGGGGCTCAGGATCAGCCTGGGGGGCCTCCGGCGGGACCTGCCCCATCCCCTCGGGGTCATCCAGGGCCGGAGCATCGGCGTCGTCCTGGCCCTCCTGAGCTGATCCGTCATCCTCCTCAGCGATGATCTGGTCCTCGTCGATGATGCCCAGGGAAGCGTCGAGGGACTTGCGCAGGGCCGCGTCCGCGGGAGCGACCTCGGGCGCGTCGGTCTCGTCAGCGTCCTCTTCCCCGCTGTTCGGCGGGTTCTTGTCCTCGGCGTGGACGGTGCTGTCGACCAGGGCCACGCGGGCGGCTGAGGCCACGGCCCGGACCTGGGACGGGACCATGCTGGACATGTCGGAGCGGCGGGAGCACCGGATGGCCGTGTCCCGGAGCATCCGGATGATCTCCAGGCGGGTCGGGCGAAGGCGGTGGGGGTCCATGCCCACGATCTTGCTGGCCGATGCCAGCAGGACGTCGTAGCTGGTCTCGCTGGCCACGCTCATCAGGTCCAGGACCTCACGGACTGACTGAGGCACTTCTTGGTCATCCGCCAGGACCACGAGCGGGTCGCTGTGGCGGCTCATGGCGCGGATGAGGATGTCGTGGGTAACCTTGTCCAGGGTGAGCTTCGCGCTCTTCCCCGGCTTGATCGTGTGGAAACCGTCCGACGCGTCGCTGATGACGCGGTCGTTGTCTCCAAAGTTGACGAGGGTGACTTCCGGCATAGTCCCTGATCTCCTGATCCTGTCCGCTCCTGGCGGTTTCCTCTAGTCAAAAGCTGGGAGCCGTAGCTCCCAGCTGTTCTCGCTGACCCGAAGGTCAGGAGGGGTTGTCGACCGTCAGGATGCCATCGATGTAGCGGACCGCCTTGGGCCGGCGGATCTCGAGGCCAGCCAGGCGGAAGATGCCCGGGACGTCGAACACCATCGGACCGGTCTGCCAGACGGGCAGGAAGCGGTGCGGCATCGGGATGTGCATCTTCAGGACCTGCGGATCGCGGCGGTACGCGACCATGCGTCCCGAGTTGGCGAGGCCCGCAGTCTCCAGGCCGCGAACGCCGCGGATGACCAGGGGCTGGCCGGTCGTCAGCGTGTAGATGTTCTTGGTCTGGAGGAAGTCGAGGATGGTGATCGCCGTGTCCGGGATGCGCTTGGTCGCGATGATGTTCAGCGCAGCCACGGGAAGCAGCAGCGTGTTCGCCATCTCGACCTGGAGCGTGTCCACGTAGATGCCCGAGAGAGCCGCGTTCACGTCCGCGAGGATCGCGTCCGCGTCCTTCTGGTCCCAGACAGTGTGGCCGCCGACGGCCGCCGCCAGGGTCGCCGAGATGCCCGGGTAGTTGATCAGCCCGGAGAAGGACTTCTCACCCTTGCCGCGGAGGGCCGTGTCATCCACGAACTCCTCGTAGGCGCGGATAGCCGCCGAGGCGCGGTCCGGAGCCAGGCGAGTGCCCGGGATCATCATGGCCTGGCCGATCTCCTCGAGCGTCCAGCGATATCCGATGTCGGCCATCTCGACGCCGACCTCGTTCTTGGTGCGGTTCACGTCCGCAACGTGGATGTCCTTGGCATAGTGGTGGAACCAGCCAGCGACGCCCTCCTTGTTGGACGAGTAGTAGGTGACGCTCTTGGCCCACTCGGGAGCCGAGGTGTCGACCGGGATCAGGAACGGATATTGGATATCCGGGTACTGCTCCTGGTAGACCTGCTGCTCGATGTATGCCGTCTGGGATACAGCGAAGCCCAGGGCAGCCTGAGCGTCGGGGATGTAAGTCTTCATCTCTTAGTACTCCTTGCGCAGCGCGCGCTTTGGTGTGGTTGCGGGACCAGCGGCCACCAGGCCGCTGGGCTCATTCCGTTCCCGATCAGGCCGACGGGATGTTGTAGCCGGCGAGCATGACGACGGCGCGACCGCCGATGCCGCAGGAGGTCTTCCATGCAGCACCCTTGATCGGGCCGACGAGGCCGGTGTTCGTGGCCTTCATCAGCACGCCGGTCGTCGAGTTGAAGAAGACCGGGTCGCCCGCGTTCACGGCCTCGCCCGGCTCAGCCCAGATCTCGCCGCGGCTCAGGATCGCCATGTTGTTCGGCGCCTGGTACTTGTCGAGGTCTGCCGTCGCCACGTCGCCCCGGAGGGTGATGTCGCGGACGCTGATGCCCTTGAACTTGGCGAGGGTGCCGCCGAGGACGGTGCCCTGGTCCGAGAGCGTGCCCTGGCCAACGGCGCGGCCGAAGGGAATGCCCGGCGACGCAGTCTCGCAAATGCCCGTCTTGGTGTCGTAGTCCGATCCGGCGATGACGCCCGGCGAGGGCGGGGCCATGCGCTCGGAATAAGAGGTCTGAGTGCTCATTGCTGATCTTCCTTTTCAAGAGTTCGTGTGGTTGCTATCCTAGCGCTGCGCGCTCTTCCGTGTCTCTGGGCTCAGGCGTTGCCGGCCGTCTGTCCCTTCCAGGCCGTGGTGAGACGGCTGTCGCGGTCCGCGTAGATCTTCTCCGAGTCGGCCAGCTTGGTCTGCGGAGCGCTGGCGAAGCTGCGGGCCTGATCCATAATGCCGCCGGGGCGGTGGGTGGTCAGGTTGTCCTCGACCTTGCTCACGTCCACGCCGCTGGTGAGCGTGTCGAAGCTGACGGCGACCTGCTCGTCGGTCCAGGACTTGGCCGCGTCGCCGACCTTGGCGAGGACGACCTGCTTGCGGATCTCCGAGTCGGTCTTGCCGTCCACGACCAGGGACGAGGCAGCGTCGCCCATGACCACCTTGGCCTTGTCGACCATGACCTTGCGATCGGCCACGAGCTGGTCGAGCTTGGCGGGGGTGACGGCGGCGTCAGCCAGCTGCTTCTTGAGGGTCTCGACCTCCGCGTCCTTGGCGGCCATCTCGGTGGTGTGCTTGGCGACCGCCGAGTCGTTGTCCGCCTTCATCTTGGTGATGGTGGACTGCGCGTCCGTCAGCTGCTTGGTCAGGTCTGCGACCGAGGTCTTGAGCGACGAGATGTGCTTGTCCACGACCTGAACGGCGGTCTCGCTCATCTCCACGGTGATGCCGTCGATAACGTGCGTCTTCATATCGGTAGTCCTCTCTTCTTTGCGGCCATCGGCGATGGCGGGTGGGTTGTCGACAATCGACAAGATCGAGTCGACGGCGGCGAGGATGTCCCCGTCGCCGACGACGGCGGCCTTAGTCCTTGCAGCTCGGAGGCTGCTCACGATGACCACGCCGTCGACCATGACGGGGTAGCCAGCTTCGCCCTTGCCCTGGAGAGCAAGCATGGCGTCCTTCGCGACCGGAGAGCCCTCTCGGTCAATCTTCCCCTCAGCGATCGCTCGGAGAGCTGAGGCATAGTTGGTGAAGTCCAGCCGGGCCTCACCCGAGCCATCGCCGATGCGAAGCTCGGGTCCGCCTCGGGCGCGGTCCACGACGGCGACGTGGTTCACGCGGATGTTCCGCTGCATCGCGTCGTAGGTCTGCCCATCGGGCGTGGTCCCCTCCCCCCAGGCAATCTGGCACGTGTAGCCGACGGACAGCTCTGCCTTGCCAGAGTCCACCTTGGACACCAGGCCAGCGTCGCTGATCATCATCGGGACCCGAACGAAGTCTCCCTCGCGGACGACTTCCCCGTCCGTCTGGCCCTTGGAGAACTGCTTCCAGTTCTTCGCATCGACCAGCACCGGCGGGTGATCGTCCGTCACGGGCTTGTGGCCGAACGACTTCATCGAGTCGATGTTGAAGACCTCGTCCTCGGGGCGGTAGATCCGGACGATGTCGAGGGAGTCGTTCCCGACCTCGCTGCCCCGGTAGAGCTGGATGCCCGTTCGAGCGACCTTCGGCTGGGCCACCAGGTAGCCGGACGCGGTGACCCGCTTCTTGGCGCTGTCGTCAATCACGTATCGGTCGCAGAGTTGGATCATGGGACTTACCTCCAGTAGCGGTTGACCCACGGGGCCTGGTGCTGAACCTCAGCATCCCAGGGCTTCTTCATCCCGTGGAAGAAGACGATCTTGGTCTGGGCTGACAGGACGCCCTGCAGCCGGACCTGCAGCGGGTAGCTCGCGACCTCGGGCCAGGAGGCGCCGTGGGCGCCAACCCGACCGATCAGCTTGTACGAGAGCCAGGACTGGTCGGACCCCAGGTAGCCCGCCCGGAATGCCTCCAGGGGCGAGGTCGCCGGGTCGAACTCCGACCAGATGTGCTGGAGGTCGGGGCCCGCGTCGAAGATCTGGAGGGAGCCGTTGTAGACCTGCGGGTGGTGCTTGCCGCGCAGGACCCAGCCGGTGTAGAGGGTCGGCTGGGTGAACAGCTCCGTGACGTCGCCCGTGATGACCGTGTCGAGGTCGATGCCGACGATCCTGTCCCCGTAGCGAATGCCGAGCAGCTCCTGAGTTGGCTGGTCGTACAGCTTCAGCCGGCGGTAGCAGGAGGGGAGGTTGGCGTTCGTCGCGTTGTTCAGCCCGTCCGCGTCGCCCCACAGGGGGTAGGTCTCGCACTCGCTGATGCCCTCCGGCTCGTCCGTGATGCAGATGATCCGATGGGGCACCCTGATGTTGCGGTGCAGCATCCGCGCGACCGCGTCCACGTGCTCGGACGAGTACGCCCGAGCGTGGTTGGCCTGCTTCCACTTCCATAGGACTACGCTAAGCACTGATCAGCTTCCTCAGCCAAAGATCCCAGCCTCGACCTCGTCGAGGAAGACGTCCCAAACCTTGTCGCCTCGCTCAGCCATGACCCGCGGCTCGGGGGTCGAGCAGTCGACGAACGCGCACTCGTAGTACCCGTGGAGGGTCCAGCCAACGGTCGTCTCGAGGACGAGCCAGCGGCCATCCTTCCCCCGCTCCTTGACGAGGTCGATGCCGCACCAGGTGAAGCTCTCGCTTGCGAAGAACTCGTTCGCTGCGTCCAGGGCGGCCCGGATCTCGGGGTCGCTCAGGTCCGTGATGGGTCGGAGGTTCCCCGATCCGGAGGCCATCGGCCGGTCCTTGCGGTTGAACCGCCGGAGGATGAGCCGCTTCCGGCCGATCGCGATGATCCGGATGTCGCCCTCGTTCCCCTCGACAAAGTCCTGCCACAGCAGGTAGCCGCGTTGGGTCTGGCCGTACCGGCACTTGATGCCGAGGTCGGAGAAGGCTTCCTTGATCTCCTTGCGCGCCTCGTCCTCACTGCTGACCAGGCGGACGTTGTGGGAGGAGGCTCCCTCCGACGTCTTGCTGATGAACGGAAACTTGCGGCCCAGGGCGAGAGCGCGCTTGGCTGCCCCGGGTGAGTAGTAGATCTGGGTCCGCGGCATCCACTTGGATAGCTGGCGGGCCTGCTCGATCTTGTCGTCGTAGAGGTTGCTGGAGCGGTACTCGGGGACGAGGACCAGGCTCGGGTTCATGGCCATGATGGCCATCATCCGCTTGTGGAGGAGCCGGACTTGCGGATGGTGGTGCATGTGCATGAACACGTAGCCATTGTCTGGGCGACGAGGTTCGTCGAACATGTGGGCCTCGTGGCCGCGGGCCTGCGCAGCCCGAGCCAGCATGGCACCCCAGTTGTGAGCGTCCTCGTAGCACCAGATCTTCATGACCCTCGTCCCCTTTCCCTACCGTCAGCTATGCCAGGTCTTCTCGCCGGTCTTCGGATCGATGATCGGCGTGTTGCGGATAGCGTCGCGGGACTTCATCATGGTCGGCGCGGGGCCGGGCTGAGGAGCGAGCTCCTCGGGCTGCTCGGACTGGGCCTGCTCGTTGACCTCGTTCCGCTGGGCCATCTCGCGGTCCACCGCCTCGTTGTGCTCGGCAGCGCGCTTGGCCGCGGCAGGGTCCACAGAGACCGTTCCCGCGAGCTGAGCTTCCTCTTCCTGACGAGCGGCCTCGGCCTTCTTGGCCTTCAGCTCCGCCGTCTGCTTCTCCACGTCCGCGACCGGGTCATCCTTGACCTTGGTCTCGTCCGCCGATGCGCTCTTCACCTTATCCATCTTCGTCTCCTTCGCTGTTAACCCCAGCCCCCGCTACCGAGCCCGACGGGCCCGGGTCCTCTTGGACTTCGCCCGCGGCTTAGTCCTAGCCTTGACTCTCACTCGCTCTGCCTTGGGCGGCTGGCCCAGGATGGCGCGCATCGCTGCCGACCCCAGGGCCTCCGCCTCGCGCTGGGCGGGCGTCCGGTTCTTCGCCCTCGCCCGCACGAACACGCATCGGCACTTGGGGTGCGCCGGGATCAGGGACCTCGCCCGGTCTATGGAGTACGGTCCCCTGCGCGAGATGGACTGGCAGATCGGGCAGACTCGATCGTCGCCCGCCGTCTTGACCTTGACGCGCTTCAACTTCGACAGCTCCTGCTCGACCTTCTCGATCCGGCGGATCGTGGACCCCGAGGGCGTCCGCTTCCGGCTGGACCGGGAGCCCGGGCCGGTCTTGGCATCGAGGACGTCGGCATCTCCCGTCGGCAAGCTGGGCCTGACCATCTCCGGGATCGTGTCGACCTCGGCAACGCCAGCGGACTCGTAGACGTCCAGGGACCCATTGTTGAAGGCCGTGAGGACGATCGAGTCGACCAGGGAGGCCGTCCGGCTGATGCCGACCTTGTCGATCCGGTCCCAGACTTGGCGAGTGAGCTCCATGGGCCGCGGCCGGGACAGGAGCCCCTTGCTGACGATCCGAACGGACTGCTGGGACACGGCCTCAGCGATGCCCTGCAGCTCGACGTGGGCGACCTCAGCGATGGCATCGACGCGGTCGATGGACATGGGGACGGACTGCCCCAGGTCGCGCTCAGCGTGGCGCTTGCCCGCCTCATAGGCCTCCAGGACGAACGGCCGGAGGTCCTGGGCGCCCGTGGTCACCAGGGACCCGAGGGCGTGGTCGAGCCATCGCTGGAAAGTCTGGATCTTGGAGGCCGTGGACACGAGTGGCGAGGCCACGGGTCGCATGGGGTCGGACAGCCCTAGCTGGAGGACGTCGCTCGTCACCAGGATCTCGCGAACCGAGACCCGGAGGCCACGCCAGCGGATCGCGAGCGTCGAGCGGAAGCGCGAGCGCAGGCGGGACGTCCCCGAGGGATCGGCCGCGCGGGCCCCCGCGTCGGCCACGTGAGCGCACGGGCCCGCGCAGCCGCAGGTCATCCGGATGGCAGCAGCTCGCATCAGCGCGACCTGTCCTCAGTGAAGGTTGATCGGAAGTCGTCCTTGGGGTCCTCGAAGATCTCGGGCCCGAGGACGATCTCGCCCCGCCAGGGCACCAGGGCATCGGGGTCGGTCCCCGGCTCGGGCTGGTAGGTCAGGGTGATGTGTGGCTGGTAGTCGGGGTAGCTCACCTCGGCGCCCACGACCTCGCGGATGCGCATGTGGCGGTAGGCCAGGCTCGACGAGGTGAACATGAGGACCAGGGCCCGGCTCTCCGGTCCCGGGCCAAAGATGTCGTGCATCCGGGGCCCGCCCTCCTTGACCCGGATGCCGCCGTTCTCCTCCTCGACCCAGTGGTCGTCCTCGACCTTCATCCAGTCGACCTCGTTGGTCGAGTACATGACAGTGACGTGCATCTGGTTGGCCGGCGTCATGGTGTCCAGGCCCTGCGACTTGTAGTGCTTCCTGATCTCGTCTGCGTTCAGGACGTCGCGGCGGACGTAGAGCTGGCGGGGCCGGGCATCGGCCACCGCCCGGCGGATGCGGTCGGTCGTCTTGGCCGGGTCGCCCTCGGGATCGTCCTCGGGGGCCGGCTCAGTCGGGTCCGGAGTCTCGTCATCGTCCTCCTCGCTGGCGGCCCGGAGGTCGTCGATCTGCTCGAGGCCTGGATAGGTGCCATCCTCGATGAGCTGGTTGATGCGGGCCTCGCGGAGGACGTCGGGGTCGATCAGGCCAGCATTGACGTCGGCCGTCATGACGGCTGCCTTCTTCGTGGCGATCTCGGCCTTCTCCTTCTCGTCCATCTGCCACAGCGGGTTCCAGTTGTAGAAGATCCCGTCGGGGTGGCCGCCGAGAGCGGAGCGGATGAGCACCTGGTCGAGCGTGGACAGGGCCGGCGTGATCTCCATCTTCTGCTCGGTGGCCGTCCGGTCGTAGTAGTTGCGCGTGTCGCTCTCGCCCGTGGCGCTGAGGCCCGTGGGCGACTGGCCGAGGAAGCGGGTCGCCGGGATGTCGGCCGCGCCGCAGACGATGAGGAGGTAGATCTTCAGGACGTCCGGCAGGCCCGTGAAGTTCTGGGCGATGCGGTTCCAGGTCTCCTCCTTGTCGATGACCAGCATGCCGAACGTCGACTTCATGGTGTTCGCCAGGGCGAACCTCTGCTGGAGCCGCTGCTCGTACTGCTTGCTGGATATCTTCTCGCTGAGCTCCGGGATGGAGACCGTGTCGATCTTGGACTCGTTCACGAGCTGCGCGACGGTCGAGGTCACCAGGCCGCACGCGAGGACCGCGTCGTAGCAGATCTGCAAGATGCTGTCGCCCCAGCCATTCGACAGCTGAGGGTTGGGGGACTCGGCGCCGAGGAAGCGGACCACGCGGGAGGGGTGGAAGCGGCTCATCTGCCCGGTCTGGGTGTTCGTCCGCTCGTAGTAGCTCGGCTGGCCGAAGTAGGGGCTGAGGATGTCCCAGTCGATCGGGCCGGCCGTGAGGTCGTTCCGGGACACGCAGTGGACGAACTTGAGCTGATCCTTCTTCACCGCCTCGACGTTCAGCGGCACGTCCGACGTGCCCTGGTCCACGCCCAGGATGAGCGCACCGCCGCCGTACAGGCGACCGCGCTGGAAGGCCATCATCGCCTTCTTCTGGATGCCCAGGGCGTTCTCGAGGTCCTCGATGGCGGTGATGTCCGTCGACTCGGCCTGCCAGGACCGCCACTCGCGGAAGGCGTCCCGAGCCGGGATGTCGACGATCTTCCGGCTGATCCAGTCGCTCCGGTAAGCCGTCTCGACCTGGTCCTGCGTCATGGCGTCCATGCGGAAGTACATGCCGGAGGTCTTGTCCCGGTCGGTCCCCATGCCCGTCAGGACGTTGACGAGCTTGTCCCCGACCCGGACGATCGTGGGCGCGAGGTCCCGCGACGTCGAGGTCTTCGCTGGCGATGACTTGCCAGACCTCGTCGCGGACTTTGCCCGGCTGGTGCGCGCGGTCGTCTTGGATGACTTGGCCACTGGTTCCTACCTCGCGATCACGCGACCCATCCGAGGGACGAGTCGTAGTTGTACTTGCGGACCAGCGTCTTCATGAAGGCCCCCGCCGAGGCGTCGACCACGTCGATCAGGCCCTGGGGAAAGGTCTCGTGCTGGTCCATGAATAGTCCGTTCCACTTCTGGTTGGCGTGGAGGATGATGTTGCCCGCCTGCCACTGGGCAGCGTATGGCTCAGCCCGGAGCTCCTTGCTGCCCGTCACCTTGTCCGCCTGGATCTTGAAGCCCGCCAGGTTGGCGATGGTCCGCTCGGCGCTCTCCTTGCCGCCAGACCCCGGCTCCTGCTCGATCCACGTCTCGATCCGGCCCCACTGGGCATCGTCCATCTCGGCCGTGGCCCGGATCATCCGCTCTCGGTCCCAGGACGACCAGTGGCCGTTGCGGACGTCGCTGATGAACCACCGGCCATCGACGAGGGCGTGCATCAGGGTGCCCGCGGTGCCGGCGCCACCGTTCTCCGTGCCGGCCTTGTCCCAGTACCGGACGCTCTTCTTGATGTCCGAGGCAGACGGCAGGTTCCTCGCGTACCGGATGCGGTCGATCGGGAACATGCCGCCGCCGGCGATGATCGGCGACTGCTGGTAGAGAGACTCCCAGGAGGCCTGGGTCAGCTTCCGCTTCCGGTCCATGATGAAGGACCGGGACTTGAACTCGGGGAACAAGACGTCGCCGACTGACCGCGGGTCGATCACGTCGTTGCGGGCGTCGACCATGGTGCCGTCCTCGAGGCGGACCTTCTTGGGCACCACGTACTCGGCCGGGTACTTCAGGACTTTGGCCTCGGGCGTCTTCGCCAGGTAGCGGCCCGTGGGGTCGTCCACGTGCCACCGGGTGGCCAGGATGATCATGCCGGCGTCGTCCGAGAAGCGGGTCAGGAAGTCGTCGGTCATCCACTCCCACGTCTTGTCGCGGATGGCCTTGGACTGAGCGGCGGCCCGGCCCTTGATGGGGTCGTCGATGATCCCCAGGTCGAAGCCCTTGCCGTTGATCTGCCCCTGCACGGTCGTGTTGCGGAAGTGCCCCCGGTAGCCCACGTACTCCAGGAACTTGGAGTTGCGGAGGTACCGGCCCGCCCCGGCGACGGCCGTGACCACGTTCGTCGAGCTCAGGAAGGTCTTGGGGAACACCCGGCCGAACTTCGTCCGGTCGTCGTAGAGGCGCTGCAGGTACATGTTGGCGCTGACGCCGAGGTCGTCCGAGAAGCTGGCGTACAGGGTCCGGATGTCGGGGGCCTTGCCGGCGACCCAGGCGATGAAGTCGTGGAGGCCGCGGGACTTGCCGTGCTGCGGGGGCGCCTCGATGATGAGGACCGGTCGCTCCCCGCGCATCAGCGCAGCGAAGAACTCCTGGAGGTGGCAGGACAGGTCATAGGGAAACCACCCCGTCCGGAACTTGGGGTCCACGTACTGGCGGAACGCCCACAGGCTCTCGCGCGCCTCCGCAGCGTAGTACTCCTCGATCAGGTCAAAGTCGTCCTCCGTCCAGGCCGCCTGGGGGACGGCGCCGGGCACGACCAGCCGGGGAGCTTCTGGGAGGCTCAGCATCCCGCGTGGAACCTCCCGTTGCGCCGGGCGGTCGGCAGGCGGTCGTATGCCAGGGCCGCGTGCTTGGCGCAGTAGGCGCCCACGCTGGCGGGGCTGCCGCAGACCATGAGGCTGCCGCCGTCGCTGCCCACGGGGAACTTGCAGTCGTTCCGGCGCGTCCGGAGCAGGGAGACCGAGCCGACCGGGGCATCGGCCAGCTCGGCCTCGGAGGGGAGCGTCACGGGGCCATCAACGTGGCGCTTCTTGAGGAGCTTCAGGGCTCGCTGCTCCGGCGTGGTGCAGCGCGGGGCGCGCGGCGCCGGGGCAGGCTTCGCGACCTTGGCGTGGACGCCGACCGCGATGAGCCGAGACTTGATCCGGGTCCAGGACGCGTACCGGTCGTGCTTGTCGAGGAACAGCTTGATGAAGAGGTCCTTGTTCAGCTTCTGGCCGTGGCCCTCGAGGAGCGTGGCGTCGGTCTCCGGGTTCCAGCGGACCGGCTCCTTGCCCATGGCCATGCGCTCGAGCGACACGGGGCGGGTGGGGCCGATGCCCATGCGGAAGACGAGGCCGCTGATGGCGTTCCGCGTCTTCTCCTCGCCGGCCTCCTTGAGGAGGATGTCCGATATGGCCGAGTAGGGCGTGCCCGCCTCGACCTCGCGGCGGACGATGGCCACTGCCTCGTCGGACCAGTTGTTGCCGACTCTCACGCCCGGCTCTCCTTGACGTAGTTGGCCGAGACGTCGAGCGTCTTGGGGATCGGGAGCCCCCGCTCCTGGAAGCGGCGAAGGACGTCGTCGCGGGTCTCGTACACGACCACGGTGGGCTTGGGGTCGTTGTTCGAGGACTTGGGCAGGGCGACCGTCAGCGGCAGGAGGCGCTCGAGGAGGCGGGTGAAGAGCTCGGGCTTCTTCCAGGCGAGGAAGTAGAAGTACCCCTCGACGCCGCCCTCGCCCTCGCCGTCCTTGCCCGCCAGCTCCATCCCTCGGAACATGGCCTCCTTCAGCTCGTAGGACGCGGCGTTCTTGGACCCCGACGGCCGGCCCGCTCCGGGGAGCGTGGGACCGCCCTTGACGAGGGCCGGGTTGCCCGTCTTCCGGCCGACCCGCTCCTTGTTGCCGGCCACGCCATCTCGCGGAGCCGTCCCGGAGCTCTGGCCAATCTTCTTCCCAGGGAACCGCTCGGCCCGGGTCGTGCGCATCTTCATGGGGAGCTTCGACACGTCCACGTCGTCAGGCAGCTTGCCCTCCGCGCCGATCTTGTCGACGAGGGCCTCCGCCTTCTTGTCCTTCCGGGGATCGTAGTTTGTGTCCTTGGAACGCGCCATCTGAAACTCTCCCGCCTGACCACTGCTCCGCAGACTGAGTGGGGAAGGATCAAGTCGGCCAGGAAAGGGACCAGGAGGACCTGGTGCGTTTTACCCTTTGACCTCAGGCCGCCTGTCCCGCAGCTGCTAGGCCACCGTCGCGCAGGCGAACGCGGACGGACCGGCCGAACATGCTGACGAGAGCTGACGCGCTCCCGCTACCCCCACCGTCGCAGGTGCCGACCATGCCGGCCAGCGGGCCGGCCTCGAACAGCACCTTGTCTCCCTTCCGAAGGATCTTCGTCGCCTCCGTCCGGGGGACGTAGCCCTTGACCTCGCTCTTCCGGATGCGGTCGATCTCCGCGTCGCGCGCCAGGGCTGGGCGCAGGCGGACGTCGTCCGACAGCATCAGGATGCTGACCTCCCTCACGTCGAAGACCTCGCGCCACCGATCGGTCATGGCCACGAAGAAGTACTGGCCGAAGAGGGAAGCCTCTCGCCAGATCTTGCGGCCGCGGTGGACCACTCGGGTTCGGGTTATGGGGAGGTAGCAGCTGTGCCCCTCGTCGGCGACAGCGTCCCGGGCTCCGAAGGGGCTACCGTGTGCAGTGGCAACCATCCAGGCCATCGGTCGAAGAGCTCCGCAAGAAGAGGGGTCTTCCTGCGCCAGTACCTCTAATCTGTTGAGATGTAAATCTCCGGGACCCCGGGATGGCCCCAGGAAGCTGAAAAATCAGCGCTTCCTGGCCTTTCTGGGGGTCCGGAGGTCCTGGATGGCCCCCTCGGCACCCACCACCTCGATCTTCAGCCCCCGGTCCCGGTAGAGCCCCATGAGGCTGGCGAAGGACCGGGCCTGCTTCTCGTCGTCGAAGATCCGGACCCGTCCATCGGGGTCCCGGGTCATGCCCGCCCCATCGTAGAGCTCAGGGCAGCCATCCTCCATCCAGACGCGGATCACCCATCCCTTGTCCATCAGAAGTCTCCCCGGCGTTCGACGCGCTCGTCTCGCTCGTCCCGCGTCAGGGGCGCGTCCGCGCTCGCGGACACGGCCACGGCCGCGAGGACGCACGCGGCCACGAAGGGGATCATGCTCCAAGTCGCCGCGGCCAGGATGGCCGCGACCACAGCACCCACGGCCGCCGCGACCATCCGCGACTCCGGATCTCGGATCATCTTCATCACGTCTACCTCCATCGTCCTCGTCACGCCTTCCTCGGCGACGGCGGCGGCGGGCTGGCCGGGCCGTCCTCCCTCTGGTTGTCCTGCTCGACAGTCAGGTGCTCGACGCGGGCGTCGACCCACCGGCTCTCGTACTCGCCATATCCCGTCCTGTCGAGGACCATCTCCCGGACCTCGACCTGGAGGACGAGGACCGGGCTCCTGAGGAACCTCTTCAGGACCCGGTATCGCTTGCGGCCCGTCATCATCGTCAGTCGCTCCCGATGATGTCGGTGGGGACGGTCACGACGGGCAGGCCGTGGCGGGCGCGCCAGTCGTGGACCATCTGGTCGGCGATGGATCGGTAGTACCGGACGGAGTTCTTCAGGAGGCAGAGCTCCTTGGAGCCCGTGCGGCGGACGATCAGCTTCCACATGACGTCGCGGCGGACCTCGCCCGTGGACTGGTCGATGATGTCGTGGATGGTCAGCATGGTCGTGCTCCGTTGTTCAGGTGGGGACACCCTACACCAGAACTGTCAACGAGTGGTCAATCCTTGCGGGATCAGCGACCCCAGAAGGCGCTCTGGCGGCCGAGCTCGATCGCCATCATCCGCTCGACCTCGGCCAGGCGCTCCTCCTCGGAGGGCAGCTCCTCGCGGCAGATCATCTCGACCGACCGGACGTCGACCTGCCAGATGCGGGTCGAGGTGCCCGGGACCTGGACGCGGTAGGCGCGGCCGACCTGGACGCCGTCAGAGAAGAGCTCGACCTTGCGGCAGTGGCCGAAGCGGTCGGTGGTGCGGACGGTGCGAAGCTCATTCATGGTGGGATCTCCTTGTGCCAACAGGGAGACCCTACCCGAAGACTGTCAACGATCCGTCAACGAGAGCTGAAGAACCTTCAGGGCTGCGTCGTAGTGCTCGAGGACCTGGTCGTTGGTCAGGTCAGCGTCGTCGCTGGTGACCTCGAGGCCCGCGGGAATGGCCGCCCGGGTGACCTTGGCCCAGTCGCGGGTGCAGCCCGGCAGGCCCCGGGCCGTCGCATACATCAGGGCGATCGGGTTGTCGAGGAAGTAGACGCCGTCGCAGTAGGCGTAGCAGAGGACGTCGTCCGGGCTGACGGTGTTCTCGGCGAACTTGGATAGGTCGATCATGGGTCGTGCTCCTGTGAAGATCTTCCACCCTACCCGAAGACTGTCAACGAACCTTCAACGACTCCAGGACCTCCGCAGACAGCTCCGTCCGCCGAACCTCCCACTGGTCGCCGTCCCGCCGCAGCTCCGCGAGGCCGCGCCTGCCCAGGGCAGCGACCGGCGCCCGGGGACCGACGTGCCTCCCCCACTCGAGGGGGATGGACACCAGCAGCTCGGCCTCCTCGGGCGTGATGGTCGGCATCTCGGCGAGGCCGGCGACCGCCTCCTCGAGCGTCGGGTACGCCCGCGCCCCATCCACGACGAAGGTCCTCGTCCCCTGCCGGGTCGCCCGGACGTACTTGTCCAAGATCTGCAGCCGCGGCTCGTCGACGCAGGCGTGGCCGTAGCCGAACCACTCGGAGCCGCCGTTGTAGTGGGAGGAGTTGCTGAGCCATCGCCACTGGCGGGCCTCCTCCACCGTGGGCTTCCTCATCGCTTCCCCCACTTCTCATCCCACCACTTTCGCAGGACCAGCATCTGGTCGGCCGTGCAGACGATGCTGTCCTGCACGACCTCGCAGCCAATGTCCTGCGCGTGCTGGATCACGCCCGCCACGGCCTCGGCAGCCATGGCCTGCTGGCTGAGCCGGTGGTGCATCGGCGTCCGGTCGGGGCGAGTCTCCAGGACCTGGAGCATGGCGTGGTGGCCGATGCTGCGGAAGATGCCCGCCCAGATGTCCGGGTCCTCGATGCCGAGCTGGTCATCCCGGAAGCCCCTGCGATCCGCCAGGGCTGCCTCGTAGATCTTGCGCCCGACGGTCCGGGCCCGGGTCTCTGGCAAGCTGCTGCCGTCGTCGTAGCTCATGCCGATGCCTCCCTGGCGTCGTCGCGGTCGTCCCGCCGGACCCACATGTCCTGGATGCGGACCCGGTGGAGCCGGACTGACTCGTCGGCCATGCGGGCGAAGATCCCGCCGATGACCTCGTCCGTGGCGGACGGGCTGACCGTCACCTTCCGCTCCTCCCGGAGCCACGCGGCCATGGCCCCCTCCGCCGTCTCGCTGACGGTCCGGACCAGGATCTTCCCGTCCTCGACCACCGCGTAGCCCTGCTCGCTCTTCGCTGCCGTCCTCTCGCTCATCTCGCTCTCCTCTTCTGGTCACTCAGGATCTGCTTCAGCTTCGCCGTGGCGAAGATCGTCTGCCTCAGCTCCGGCGGCGCGCTGAAGAACGCCGTCTGCCTCAGCCGGTTCATCATGGCGTTGGTCAGCATGAGCCAGTTGAGGGGGTCGAAGTCGAACTTGTCGCCGTTGATCGGGACCAGGTAGGACCCCGGCGGGATCGGGCCGACGATCTCCTCCCACACGACCCGCTGCATCTGGGTGTACCTGCGCGGAGTGTCCGTCGCCACCTCGAGGCAGCCGTCGTGGATGTAGCTCCTGCTGCCCACGTTAGCCGGGGGCCGGGGCGGGGGCCACTTGCTCCGCCTCTGGTACTTCGACCGGCGGCGGTTCTCCACCTGCTTCTCTGTGACGTCCGTCCGGCCGAACCGCTCGACGAAGGCGGCGTGGAGCTCCCTGTTCCTCATGGTCCCGTTCCGGACCCGGATGAACTCGACCTCCTCGTCGTTGAAGACCCTCGGGTGGCCGCCCCGCCTCACTTGTCGACGACCTTCAGCGCTCGGCCGGCGACGACCTTCGGCTGCTCCACGTCGATGAACCGCTTCAGCATGCCGGTGGGGTCCCGGCCGTCGTGGTCGTGGATGATCTTCGCTGCCTGGATCTGCAGGGCCGCGTTCCGGATGGTCTGGTCCGCCAGGACGGCGAGCGCCATGGACCGGCGCGTCTCTCGCTCGATCTTCACGGGGTCCGCGCCCTCCTCGCACAGCCGCTCTATCTGAGCGAACAGGTGGTCGTTCAGGTTGTCCAGCTTGTTCTTCGTCACGTCAAGTCCTCCCTCTGCTGTCTACAGGCCCGCCTGCCTGAGGTCCTGGATCAGCTTCTCCACGTCCGCGAAGAAGGCTTCCCTGTCGATGTGGTAGTCGGACATGCCCCGGTCGAGGTCGGCCAGCCGGGCGGCCTCCCTCGCGGTCTCGGTGCCCCTCAGCGTGAACGACGCCTTGTGGACGTTGCCCATCCGGAGGGAATTGATCGCCAGCATCTTCTTGTGGAGGTCCAGGGTCATCGTGTCCGGGACGAACTCCTCCTGGGGATCGACGCCGACGGTCACGGCCAGGACGGCGCCCGCCATGCACACCTCGCACTGCCCCGTGTAGGGGTCGGGGAAGTGCCAGTCAGACATGTCGACCCGGTACGCGGAGTCTTCCTCCACGGCCCGGAGGTCGCGGGCAGCGAGGGCGAGCAGGTCGCTCATCTTGTCGGGGAGGGCTGCCATCGTCACTTCCCTCCCGCGTCGCCGCTCTTCCAGTCGCGCACGAACACGATGCCGAGGCGGAGGGGGTTGCTCTTGGGGTTGCCATCCGGCTCCCGGACGGCGAGGACGTACCGGGTCCGCTCCTTCACGTACAGCTGCTTGCCGACGACCGGGAAGGCTCCCGAGCCGACGTCGCCGCGCATGACCGGCTGGACCAGGGCCGACGCGTACTCCCACGTGGCGGGGTCCTCGCCATTGCGACAGTCCACCATGTAGTAGAGCGGGTAGTCCAGGCCAGCGCTGCCGACCAGCGGCGGCGCCGAGCCATCGTCGTCAGCGAACAGCTTCGTGAGCCAGTCGCGGAGGTGCTTGGCCTCGACCTTGCTGAGCACCATGCCCGGCACCTTGTTGTCCTTGACCAGGCCGATGCGGACCGTGCTCCAGGTCGACGCCGTCCCGTTCCAGGCTGCGCTGAGGGTCATCGTCCCCTCGATCTCTCCATACACGGTGGTGTCCACCGAAGTCGCCATCTCAGTCTCCTCTTCTCTGCAGGGCCTCAGCCCATCCTACCGCGGAGACTGTTGACAGACCGTCAACGCCCCGCAGTCCTCCCGGCTCTGCCTCACCATTCGGCGGATGCGCGACGCCTCCGTCGACTCGGCGTCCCGGAGGCGGGCGCACCTCGGGCAGAACCTCCTCTTCGATGCCCTGGCCTCCTGGTCGAACGGGTCGCCGCACTGCTCGCAGGACCGGTCGGCTGGCAGCCGTCCCCTGAAGCGGATGCGGACGCGAGTCACGGGACAGTCTCCAGAGCCGACGTGACGCACTGCTCCAGGTGGTCCTGAGCTGCAGCCTGGGCTGCCTCCAGCGTCCGGTAGCCAACGCCGCCGAACTCGAACGGCTCGTCCCTGCTCCAGCCGATCCGGACGTAGCGTCTCTCCATGCCGGCGACGCCGACGAAGCCCGAGGTCAGGTCGTCCCGCCGCCAGGTCAACTTCTTCACGACAACCTTGGTCACGCCACCTGCCCCGGCTTCCGGACGAAGGTGAACCGCCCATCGTAGAACTCGACGTGCGGGCGGACCCACAGGCTACCGTCCTTGAGGCTGCGGTAGGCGACCACCAGGTCCATGTCGACGCTGCGCATCCCGTCGAACCAGGTCGAGGTCTGGACGTTGGCGTGGCCGACGATCTCGTAGAGGTTGCTGGTCTTGTTGTGGCGGACGATGGACCGAGGAGGCCAGGGCGCCGGCAGGGCCTCGCTGACGGCAGCGACCTCGTTCGGGAGGAAGGGCTCGGCTGGCTGGTAGTTCCCGGCTGAGCGGAAGGTCTTAGCTGGCTGAAAGGCCTCGGCCGCCGTCAGGCCCCGGGGGGCGTAGTGGACAGTGGGCTGAGCTCGGTCGCCGAAGCCGTAGAAGCGGTGCTCGATGCGGGTGACCACGCCGGCCTCTCCTCCGGGCGTCGTCAGCCAGTCTCCGGGGCGGGGCACAGCGTGGGAGTCTACGTCGACGGCGCACGTGGTGCCGCGCTCGCTCTGCAGGACAATCTTCACTCGTCGTTCTCCTCGTTCGGGAGGGGGATGTAGCCGTCGGCCCTGACCTGCAGGGGGACGGCGGTGATGGCCGATGACCGGGCCGACCAGGACCGGCCGGTCAGCGTGGCGTAGAGGTCGTGGAGGGCAGCGCGCGTCGGCGTGGCCACGAGCCACTTGAGCTCCGCGTCCGGGTAGCTGCGGTGCGGCCGACCCTCCTCGTCCAAGATCTCCTCGACGGTGGCGGGCCGGCCCCGGAGGGCTGCTGCGTACAGGGTTGGTCTGGTCATGGTGGTGGGTCTCCCGTGCCTGGGGCCAAGGCTACGGCCCGATCAGAAGAGTGTCCACCCCGAAGAGCGTCGGCGTTCACCACGATTGGGAGGATCTGGGGCGAGGGCCCGGAAGTGCTCCCAATTGTGGTCAACGGCGCGTTGGCCAAGGTCTTGGTCAATGCGGCGTTCACCAAGATTGGGAGGATCTGGGATGGCCCGCCCAGGATGCTCATCTTCTTGGTGAACGCGCCGTCGACCAGGAAGGGGGACGGTGCGAGGCCCGGAGAGCAGGTTCCCGCAACGGTCTGTTGACGATGGGGCCAGTGAGGTCGAGGGGCCCGAGGAGCTCACCATCGCTGACTATCCCACCGATCCCCAGGGCGGCGAGGTCGAGAGGCCCGAGGAGCTCACCGTCGCTGACTATCTCACCGTCCTCGGGCAGGTGCGGCGTTGACCAAGAAGATGAGGATCTGGAGGGGCCCCGCCCCGGAGCTCCCGATCGTGGTTGACGGCGAGGGTGAGAACGTTTGCGGCTCATCCGCGGCTCATTTGCGGCTCATCCCGTCAACAGATCTTCTCCAGCTGTCCCAGGACGGGAAGAACGCTTGCGGCTCATCCCGTCAACAGATCTTCTCTGGGGTGTCCCAGGACGGGAAGAACGTCTGCGGCTCATTTGCGGCTCACATCTTCAACGGACATTGACGGACAGAACGTTTGCGGCTCATTTGCGGCTCACATCTTCAACCACCGTTGACGGACATTTGCGGCTCACATCTTCAACCCCTGTTGACGGACATTTGCGGCTCACATCTTCAACCCCCGTTGACGGACAGAACGTTTGCGGCTCATTTGCGGCTCATTTGCGGCTCACATCTCCAACCCCCGTTGATGGACATTTGCGGCTCATCCCATCAACGGGGGTTGGAGAACGTTTGCGGCTCATTTGCGGCTCATCCCGTCAATACCTGTTGACGGACAGAACGATTGCGGCTCATTTGCGGCTCATCCCGTCAACGGGGGTTGGAGAACGTTTGCGGCTCATCCCGTCAACGGGCGTTGGAGAACGTTTGCGGCTCATTTGCGGCTCATCCGCGGCTCACATCTTCAACGGGAATTGGTGAGGCCGAGGAGGTCGAGGAGCTCACCGTCGCTGACTACCTCACCGTCTTGAAGATCAGTGGGGCCGAGGAGGTCGAGGAGCTCACCATCGCTGACTACCTCACCAACCCCGGGGGCCGGCGGGGCCGAGGAGGTCGAGGAGCTCACCATCGCTGACTGACTCACCGACCCGGGCCTCAGTGGGATCGAGGAGGTCGAGGAGCTCACCGTCGCTGACTGCCCCACCGATCCGGGGGTCAGTGAGGTCAGGCAGGGGGAGGACGCTGCTGCCCCCACCCTGAGGTCCCTGGGCCTCGGTCCCACAAGGCCACGGGCGCTCCTGGGGACCAGAAGCTGTTGGATCTCAGGGGGTTGGCACCTGACTCAGGGCCCCGAGTCTGGGGCTGGATCTTGTGCTAGGCCGCTCGGCTGGGCCATTTCGCCGAGTTCCACTTTGTCCAGATTGTGGCGAAGAGCCCGGTCCCAGGGCGGGGTCGGCGCGAGGAGGGTCGAAGAAAATGGAATTTTCTCCTCACCGGGCCTCATCGGGGGGTCGAAGAGAAAATAGTGCCTGAGTTCTCCAGGCATGAGCTTCCGCGACACCTTGCGACACTCAGGGCCAGGGCCACACTATATAGCCCACACATTTACACCCTCCATTGACCCTATGCACCTCTTATATACCCCTCTCTTTTATATATTCTACACACACATATTAAGTAAAAAAGTGTCGGTAGTGTTTGCGGCTCGGCTAAGCGGTTCGCCTGGTTACGGTTTTTCAGGCGACACCTCGTTTCTGAGAAGTGTCCACCCAGTGTCGCTCCCCCAGTTGTGTCGCTCTGGACCCCCGATTGGCGACACTCGTTCCACAGGAGTTCTGAGAGCGACACACGGGAAGTGTCCACCCTCGCTTGAAACTTTTTCCTCTTGGTCAACGCTCTACCAAACGAAGAGAAAGTGATGTTTCCATTCTGTTCTCATCCAGGACCGGGCCTCCCAGCCGGCCGGGACCCTCCCCGAGCAACGATCTGCGGCTCCCAGCACCCCCAAATGGGGGATGGAGGGTAGCGGGCTACCCAAATGGCGCCGGGCTGAGCCCTCCAGCGCACAGCTGCCCGCCCCCAGATCAGTTCTAGGGCCCGCTGGGCGGCCCAGGGACCAGGCCGGATGTGGCAGACAGGCCCCAGCCAGCAGCGCGCCCAGCGAGCTCCTGAGCTGAGCTGCCGGGCCCAGGGCGACCCAAGGTGGGGCAGAGGCTGCACCTGCCAGGACTGGGGGACAACCAGCCGGACACTAAGGCGGAGCACGGATCGACCGGCCGGACACTGAGGCGGCCCCCAGATCTCGCTCCGGGGGCCGCCTGTTGCGCTGGCTGGATCGGCTGGGGGACCGACCCTGCCAGCGAGCTCTGCGCTCCTCGCTGCCCTCAGGGCTTCTCGGGGGGCTTGGTCTTCTTCCGCCGCAACGGCTTAGCCTTGGGATCAGCGCCCTCGTCCTTGGCAGGCCGACGCCTCAGCTTGGGCCGGGCGGGCTTGGCGTCCGGCATCGCGGTGAGCACCTCCTCGGGGGTGTCGCCGCCACCCTTGTCGTCCTCGTCCTGGGGCCTCTTGGCCGCGTCAGCCAGGGACGGCCCGTCGCCGTCGACCTCGACGGTCAGCTCCTCGGCCAGGTGCTCGCTGGGGCTCGGGGCCTGGGCGGCCCGCATCATCCTCATCTCTTCCTTGTCCCACCACTGGCCCAGGACTGTGGCATTGACGTCGTCTGCGGCATCGCTGATGCGCATGCCCGACCGATCAGCGAAGACGGACTGCGAGTGGGCGTTCCAGTAGTCGAGGCCGCTCTCGTTCATCTTGATGCCTGCGTACCACCGCATGGTCCTCGTCTTGCCCCGGACGATGCGGGGATCTGATAGGGAGACCATGGCCCGGCCGAACGAGTCGACGGACGGGGTCTGCCCGCCCCGGTTCTCCCGCCACCAGGCAGCGAAGGCGCCGTACATGTCGGGGACGCTGATCATCTTGTTGATGTCGAAGTCGACGCACTCCTCGAGGAAGCCCGAGGCCATGTTGCTGTCCATCCTCATCCGGTAGAGCTCCTGGTGGATTGCTTCTGGCATGACGTAGTGGCCGCGCGTCCTGGCCCGGACCATCCCGGCGACGGCCCAGTTGAGGAGGCCGGACAGCTCGGTTCGGAGGACGAGCTCGGACGGCGAGCTGTAGCCTCGGTCCTGGGCGATCTTCGCCGCGCCGACGACGATCTGGGGGTCGTAGACGCGCTGGCACTTGACGATGACGAGGCGGTTCTCCATCGCCCGGGACGACTCCTTGAACTGGGGCGGGACGTTGGTGCCCCAGAAGATCGGCGCCCTGAACTGGTGCGTGACCAGGGCGCCGTTCTTGATGTTCACGGTGACGGGGTCGCCGGACATGAGGGCCTTGGCGTTGGCGCTCATCTCCCAGCGGGACTGCTCGAAGGCCTCGTGCAGCACCCAGGGGTGCGGCTGCAGGAAGCTGACGAGGCCGTGCACGTTCTCCAGCGTCGCCAGGGCCGTGGAGTTCACCTTGTCGCCGGACAGGCCGGCCATCACGTTCAGGAGGTTCGACTTGCCGGAGTTCGACGGCCCCAGGAGGACCAGGGCCCGCATCAGGGCGCGGGGCTTCGTGGGCAGGAGGGACATGCCGATGACCTCCTGGACGAAGCGGACCATCTCGTCGCTGGCCAGGACGTCGCTCACCATGCTCTCCCACACGGGGCACTCGGCGCTTGCGTCGTACTCGCAGGGGATGACGCGGGTGGCCCGGTGCTCCGGGGCGAGGGGGACGATCTCCAGGGTGGACGGGTCCAGCATGCCCGACCGCGTCGGGATCATGCCGTGGGCGTCCCAGTCGACCCGCGGCTGGTAGACGCCGGGGTTGCGCAGGAGCCAGCTGCGGGCCTCGTTCACCAGCTTGGTCGTGGACGTGATCCGCAGGGCCCTGCAGCCGAGCTCGACCTCCGAGGCGATCCAGGCCTTCTCCTCGTCGCCGGTGTACGAGGACCAGATGCCGTCGCGGTACCGCCAGAGGCGGCTGTCGCTGTAGAGGATCTGCTGGCCCTGGTCGCGCAGCTTGTTCAGGATGCCCTCGCCGATGACGACGTGGGCGTCGCCCTTCTTCTTGGACGGCCTGCGCTGGTCCCGGGCGGCGGCCAGGCTGACCACGTTCGACGAGTCGCCCTCGCCTGCCTCTCCGGTGCCGTCGTCCATGTCGTCCCGGCTCATGCCCGCCGCTCCCGTGATCTTCTTAGGCTTGGGAGCGTCCTCCCGCTCGACGTCGCTGCGCTTCCGGACCTTCGGCCGAGGAGGCGGGTCCGGGTCTGGGTCGGGCTGGCTGCTGGCGACTCGCAGGTGCGCCGGCCTCGACCCCTCGACCACGAAGTCGTCGGGGCCGGAGCTGGCGATCTCCTCCCGGAGGATCTCTGACTGGCTCGGCCTCTCCCGCCTCTCGCGGTCCGCCACCTCCGGGTGCTTCCGGCGCCAGTCAGAGCAGAGGCGGCGGATCTTCCGCTCCTCGAGGCCGAGGTTCCAGGACCTGGGGGCCACCCGGCGGACCGCTGCCATCAGGCGCTCCACGACCTCGTCCTCGGGAACGCCGTCGTTCATGAGGGCTGCCGAGCAGCTCAGGAGGGTGATGTGGACGCCCGAGTCGACGTCGCCCACGGTCATGTCGGCCAGGCGCTGCTCCACGTCGATGGGCCCGCGGAAGCCCATCTCGTCGGCGGCCCGGAGGAACGGGTTGCTCTCGCCGGTGTCGCGCTTGGGGATCAGCGGCTGCGGGATCGCGTCGAGCATCCGCTCGAGCTCCTCCAGGGAGGTGTCGGGCTGGTCCGGGTTGTCCCAGGCGACCTCGACCTCGCGCCAGTTGCCGCCCTTCGTGTTGTGGGAGCCGGGGAAGCGCAGGAGGGCCACGCTGTGGCAGACCATCCGGTCGCTCGACAGGGCGTGGGCGAGGCGGCGCATGGTCTTGGCGGCGGCCTCGTGCTCCTCCAGGGTGGTCAGGGGGACGGCCAGGGGCCAGAAGCAGTGCAGGCCGTTGCCAGAGGCGTGGCCGCGGGCGGGCGGGATCGGCAGGTTGCGGAGGACCTCCTCGACCTGGTCCCGGCTGAACTCGATGCTCTTGAAGTCGATGTCGGCGTGGACGAACGCCATCTCTCGGGCGTGCTGCTTCCGGCGGGGCTTGCCGTCGGCGATGGTGCTGACGCTGTAGAAGAGGCCGCGCTCTGGCTTGTCCCACTTGCTGACGAAGCGGGCTATCCGCTCCGGGTCTCGGGTGAGGAGGTGCCTCTCAGGGATGCTGGCTGTGGCGTCTCGGTCATTCGGCAGGGTGGCGATGAAGATGCTGCCTGCCACTCGCGGCAGGAAGAAGTCGGTGATGAAGTCTCTCACGTCTCTCCCCCAGAAGAGCTCGGGTTGATGTTGCGCAGTCCCCCGGGGCGCGAGCTTCCCCGGGGTCCAGCGGGCTCAGTCGTCAGCGGCTCTTGCGAGCAGCTGCCTTCTTCTTGGCCGGCGGGGCGGCCTGCTCCGGAGCGTCGTCCTCGCCCTCGTCATCGCTTCCGGCGACGGGGTCGAACAAGGACTTCTTCTCCCAGCCCACGATCGTGAAGGTCGGCGTCTTGATGATGCCGAACTCCGGATTGGAGTGCTTGTACTTGTGCACCCCGATCTCGACGATCGGGTACTCGTCCGGGCGGATGCGCATCTCCTTGCCGTACTTCTTGCACAGCTCGCCGATCGCGCCGATGCCGCCCTTCGAGGACGTGGCGAAGGTGTAGAGGTTCTCCTCCGACGCATCCTCGCCCGGCTCCTTGAGGACCAGGTAGTTGCTGAACTGCCAGGGGTCGCGGGGGCGTCCCTGGGTGTCGAGCTCCCACTCGTCCTCGTCCTCGTCTCCCAGGGTATTCCGCCGCGGGGCCTGGAAGTTGTCCGCGAGGGCGCCCATGATCTGCTGGTCCGGGCGATTGTCGACCCACTTGATCCAGCCGATCATGAGCTGGTTCATGTTGGCGACGAACCGGGTCCCGACCTCGACCTCGCTGTCGTTGTCCCCCGTCAGCCAGTCCCCCTTGTTGAACTTCAGGAGGGTGCCGACCAGGAACTTCGTGCTGACCTGGTCGCCGTACGACTCGAAGGCGTTGCGCTCGGGCGGCGTGGCCAGTGACCGGTACTCCTGATCCGTCGTCGCGGGGAGGCTCGCGCTCCCCGACGCCGGGGCGTCCCGTTCTGCGTCCTGCGATGCTTCTTGAGCTGCCGCGCCTGCGGCGGTCGACTGGGTCTTGGGCTTGCTTCTTGCCATCTTCTGCTTCCTGTTCTCTCTGTCTCTCGTTCCGCCAGCGGGACCATTCCTGCGGCGGGATGGTTCGCCCCGGGGCGGGTGCCCCAGGGCCCGCGCGTCAGCCGCCAGAGACGGTGACGCGAAGCTGGTCTGTGGGGTCGCCGGTCGTGCAGTAGGGGGCGAGGTCGATGCCCGCCGCCTCTGCTGCCGCGCGGATGCCCTTCATGTCGTAGTTGTCCCGGCCCTTCACGGGGGACCAGGACACCACGCCCGGGATCTTCCGGACGCTCTTGGCCCGCAGGCGATCCTTGATCTCCTGCTTCAGGGAGTTGAGCGTCACGGTCTTGCTCTTGATGTCCATGTCGACCGCGGCGTGCTGCCGGCACAGGTCGGTCATCTCTGCCACGAACTGGGGATCGGCCGCGGCCTCCCGCTCGGGGACGGACCGGCGGATGATGCCGCAGGCGCGGGTGAACGCGCAGTGCTCGCAGTCCTTCCCGCCGGCGATCCAGCCCTCCGGGGGAAGCTGGCTGGCGTCGGTCGCGGTCTTGATCTTGACGGCCCGGGCGTGCATCTTGTCGAAGATGTCCTGGTCGAACTTGACCGCGAACTCGTCCACGTCGTCCCAGAACGAGGCGTCGGTGTAGCTGATGACGGCGAAGTCCGGCTTGTAGATCGTGAACTCGCGGATGAGGCCCAGCTGAACGTGCGTCTGGATCACGTTCTCCTGCTTTGCCTCGTACAGATTGACGCGGGGGTCGATGGTCTTGCACTCGATGACGAAGCACCCGCTGGGCCCGATGTCGGGGACGCCGAGGTCGGCGAGGATGTTTCGCTTCTGGCCGACGACGAGGCCGTCGGGGGTGGCGGACAGGTACTTGTCTGCGAACGTGGTCTGCTTGTTGCCAGAGAACAGGAGGGACTTGCCGAACTTCTTCTGCATGGCAGGCTGCCAGAAGCGGTCCTCCATGACAGTTCCGCGGAGCCGGGCTCCCCAGCTGTCCACGTGGTCGTCGTCCATCCGGCCCTCAGTCTTTCGGTAGTAAGTCTCCCGGGCGCACCGCCCGATCTCCGATGCCCCGATGGTCCGGCTCCGGTCCATCACGAACACCTTCTGGAAGGCCCTCGAGTTCGCGTAGGCCCCTAGTGCTTCCTTGATCATCTGCTTGTTCCTCTTGCTCGACTGGGTAGAGAGGCCAGCTGAGCTGCCCCTGTGCCTGAGGCTACCAGGATGCCTCTCAGCAGGCCCAAAGTAAATACCCTATCTGTTCTTATCCAGCTAGAGCATCTGCTAGGCGGACCATGACATAGTCCGGAGGGGAGCCAGGGCTCCTCCCCACCCGGCTGTCCCGGAGGATGGACAGTGCCTCAGCCCTCGTGTACTTGCCGGCCTCCGTGGCCTGGGGCGTGTATCCGCGGTAGTTCTCCCGCCACCACATGCGCTTGTGCCCGGACCATATGAGGTACGGCTCCTCCACCTCCCCGGAGCTGGGGTCCGGATCGAACTTCGTCAGCATGCTGCCGGGGAAGACGTGGACGAACTGGCCGTAGCCTCCCTCCACCCGCATGGCGACGTTGTAGAGGACGTGCCCCGTCCCATCCAGGTCCGTCGTCATCCCGACGATGACGCCCGGCCCGCCGTACCTCCCGCCCGACTTGACGACGCGGTCGCCTACCTTCAAGTCACTCATCAGATCCACCCCCTCAGCTGCAGCCGACTGAACGCGGCCATGAACGCTTCCTTTGCCTGTCGCGGAGACCAGCACATGATCTTGATCGGCGCTGGGTCGGGCCAGTACGTCCACCCGAACTTGGGCGTCGCCATGATCTGCCGGATCTCGGCGCCGAAGACGGCCATGTCGGCGGCGTGGACCTCTGGGGGCATCTCGCCCCGGAGCCCGTACTTCGCCTTGATGACGCCCATCAGGACGCCCTCGGCGTCGCCATACCCCGGCATCTTCCGCTTGACGGGCGTGGCGAAGTCGTAGAGGTAGGCCTCGGGGGCATCGTGGACCAGTCCCCACATCTGGAGGGGACCGGGCGGGAGCTGGTGTGCCACGTGGACGGAGTGCTCGGCGACGCTGTAGAAGTCCTTGCAGTGGCCGAGGAAGCGGCACTGCATGGACAGGGCGTGGGCTATGTCGACGATGTCCACGTCGTCGGGCCGCGGGTCCAGGGGCCAGAAGGGCCGGCCGGTGAACGTCTGGATGCAGTCAGCATAGAGCCGGTCCTCAGCCATGGTGCTGCTCCTTGCTGACGATGCTCCCGCACGTCGGGCATCGGCTGACAGGGTGCTCGAGCATGTAGTCGATGTACCTCTGGGCGGCCCTCTTCACCTCGGCGACCTTCTCGTCGCTGGCGGCCATGAGCGCGTCCTCGAACGGCTCGCTCCCGCCATACCGAAGGCCGAGGATGTGGTACAGCCCTGCCGTCGCTGAGCTGCCCATGTAGAAGCTGTTGCAGCTGTCGCTGCCGCTCCTGTACTTCATGGCGTCCAGTATGAGCTTCCGATCATCTGCCATCGCTCAGCCTCCCGAAGTTGATCTTGGGCAGCTCACCGCCCGTCCGGACTGCCTCGCCCAGGTCCTGGAAGAACCGCCACTTCTCCCGGTTGGCCTGGCGGACCTTCTCCTTCTGATCCTCCGTCAGCTCCTCCCAGGGAGGGATGGTCGGGTAGTCCGCCCTCACTGTGTCGTACTCGCGCTGGTGCGCCAGGTCGTCGCTTGCCACTCTTAGCTCTCCTCTTCTTGTGCCGCTTGCGGGATCGCAGGTCGGCGCTCACGTGGTCCAGGAGCTCGTCGGAGGCTGTGGACCTCAGCCAGTCCTCCGGGATCTCCATCGTCCGAAATATGACGCCGCACCTCCCGCACCTCCGGGCCCGTCGGATCGTCACCTGGGTCTTCCTCGTCTCGACGACGCCCACGTCCGTCGACTGGCACCTGATGCACTTCAGCCCCGTCGTCCTCGAGAAGTTTCCGTCTATCCTCTCGTGCAACTCAGTCGCTCCAGCTATCCCTCTCGTCTATGCGAGCGATGTCGACGATGCGGTACGTCCGGATGTTCAGGCCGAAGTCGTTGTCAGCTATGGTGATGAAGTCGGTCGTCCAGCTTCTCAGGATACCCTTGTCCTCGTCGGTGCCCTTGGTCGACCACGGCCCCTTCAGCTTCAGTCTCACGATGCGCATATCTCTTCTTCCTCCTGTCGTCGTCCTGGATCTTCAGCAGGACCTGGACCCTGGCCTCGTAGTCGGGGTTTGCCTTGCGGTAGGCCCTCACCCGCTCTGCGTAGATGACTGCTGGCTTCCCCGGCTCCCCGTGGCATATGCTGTCCAGAGTCCTCCCCCTCTCCAGCTCGAACAGGACCTCCGCGGCCTGCTCGTCCGTCATGGGATGGCGGTGGCGCTCCTTGCCGTAGACCCGGGCCATCTTCTCCTGGAAGCGGCGGCAGATGCGGCAGGCCCGGTAGATCTTGGTGTCACCGCTCTTGGTCCGGGGGCGCAGGTAGTAGTTGCCCTCCACATACTCGTGGCCGTTCTTGCAGTGGGTCCTGGGCTCCCTCACAGCTCCACCTTCCTTCTCTGCTTCATGGGTCGGCTGGCTACGGCCGGCCGGGCTGCGGTCGACCGCGGCAGCTTCCGGCGGCCGCGCTCGGCCTCGATCTTCTTGTAGGCCTCCTTCGACCCCGATCCCCAGTTGTCCCCGACCTCGCCCTCGACGACCAGGGGGACGGACAGCTTGACGCAGTTGGCCATGATGTGCTGCATCTCGCGCAGGGCCTCGCGGCCGATCTTGGTGTCGGGGTAGCTGCCATCCAGCTCGTCGTGGACCGTGAGCTGCGGGACGCCCAGGACGTCGCACACGCCAGACTCGTAGACGTCGACCATGGACTTCTTCATGATGTCGGCGGCCGATCCCTGGATGCGGGCGTTGAGGGCTCGGTGGGTGCCGAAC
>Ga0182745_1000681_pt1 | contig 35826 bp, 27 predicted proteins | sample eDN3rd30CKraftBY_FD_128523 | JGI IMG/M metagenome (GOLD analysis project Ga0182745, IMG submission 128523) | Enriched backyard soil microbial communities from Emeryville, California, USA - eDNA 3rd pass 30_C Kraft BY (version 2) (version 2) | ecosystem: Environmental > Terrestrial > Soil >...
AGCACCTGCCGGTCGGCGTCCGGCCAGGCCACCAGGCGCTCCAGGGACTGGTCCAGGGCCCCGGTGCAGGCCACCTCCAGGGCGGCGGCCCCCAGGTGGCGGAAGGCCTCACGGGCCACGGCCTGCCGCTCGGCCTCGGATTTTTCCGGGAAAGCCACGGCGAGGGACTTCAGGGCCTTGCGCCGCTCCCCGCCGGCGAGGCGGTAGGCCAGCGCGCCCAGGCGTGCGCCCAGGCTCCGGGCCACCCCCAGCGGCAGAGGTTGAAGGAGCAACAGCACGCCACGGATGAGCACGTAGCGGAGGAAACGCTTGAGGCGCTTTGCTAAGGGTGGACGCTCCACGAGGCGTTCAATATCCCATGCGCGAATACAACTTCGACGGGCTCGTTGGGCCCACCCACAATTACGGCGGCCTCTCGCCCGGCAACCTGGCGTCGCAGAGCCACGGCGGAGAGCCCAGCCACCCCCGGGACGCGGCGCTCCAGGGCCTGGAGAAGATGCGCTTCGTGTCCGGCCTGGGGGTGGGCCAGGCGGTGCTGCCCCCCCAGCCGCGCCCCTCGCTGCGGGCGCTGCGGGCGCTCGGCTTCACCGGCTCGGACGAGGAGGTCATCACCCGGGCCGCGCGCGAGGCCGAGCACCTGCTGCGGCTGACCTCCAGCGCGTCCTCCATGTGGACGGCCAACGCGGCCACGGTGGCGCCCAGCGCGGACACGGCCGACGGCCGCGTCCACCTGACGCCGGCCAACCTCTCGCAGATGTACCACCGGGCCATCGAGGCGGAGACGACGCACGCGGTGCTGCGCGCCATCTTCGCGAACGAGCAGCACTTCGCGGTGCACCCGCCGCTGCCGGGCAGCAGCCACTTCGCGGATGAAGGCGCGGCCAACCACACCCGGCTCGCCACGCCCGGGCACGCCGGGGTCCACCTGCTGGCCTGGGGCCGCAGCGCGTGGCAGGACGTGCAGGGCCCCAGCCGCTTCCCGGCACGCCAGACGCTGGAGGCGAGCCAGGCGCTGGCGCGGCTGCACCAGCTGGACGCGAAGTCGGTGCTCTTCCCCCAGCAGCACCCCGAGGGCATCGACGCGGGGGCCTTCCACACGGACGTGCTCGCGGTGGGCAACGAGCGGTTCCTGATGCTGCACGAGCTGGCCTTCGTGGACCACGCGGGGCTGCTGGCGGTGCTGCGCGAGAAGCTGGGCCAGGACTTCCGCGCCGTGGTGGCCACGAAGGCGGAGCTGCCGGTGAAGGACGCGGTGAAGGCGTACCCGTTCAACTCGCAGGTGCTCACGCTTCCGGACGGCACCATGGCGATTGTCGCGCCGGTGGAGAGCCAGGAGACGCCCGCGGCGCGGCAGTTCCTGGAGCGCGTGGTGGCCGAGGACACGCCGGTGAAGGCCGTGCACTACCTGGACGTGCGCCAGTCGATGAACAACGGCGGCGGGCCTGCCTGCCTGCGTCAGCGGGTGTGGCTGACAGACGAGGAGCGCGGGGCCATCAAGGCGGACGTGTTCTACACGCCCGCGCTGCATGACTCGCTGGCCGGCTGGGTGCGGCGGCACTACCGCGAAGTGCTGCGCCCCAAGGACCTGCAGGACCCGCAGCTGGCGCGGGAGACGATGACGGCGCTGGACGAGCTGACGCGCATCCTCCGCCTGGGCAACGTCTACGACTTCCAGCAGTGAGTGACGCCAGGACGCCCGGCCGCCCTACGGGCGGGCGTCCCGGGGCTCGGCGGAGCGCCGTGAACCCGAGTATGGCGGGCACCGGTGGTCGGACTCGCGGCGGGTCATCACCTTCTTCTCCAGAGGAGGTGAGCTTCCCGATGATTCCCGAAGCGATACAGCACTATCTGCGCCACAACGGGGTGCACTTCGAGCGGTACTGGCACCCGCGTGCCGTCAGCGCTCAGGAGGTCGCCGAGGCGTTGCACGTCTCCGGATGGCGCGTGGCCAAGTCCGTCATCGTCATGGCGGACCGGCAACCCTGGATTGTCGTCGTCCCCGCGGCGAGCTCGGTGGACCTCCACCAGGTCCGCGACATGCTGGGCGTCAGGCACGTCCGGCTCGCCACCGAGCAGGAGTTCTCCGGACACTTCCCCGACTGCGAGGTCGGCGCCGAGCCGCCCTTCGGCGAGCTCTACGGCCTGCCCGTCGCCGTGGATGAGTCCCTGAGCCTGAGCGAGCGGCTGCTCTTTCGCGCGGGCTCACACGAAGAGACGCTGGAGATGCGCTTCCAGGACTTCGCCACCCTGGAGTGGCCCCTGGTGGCCTCCTTCATCGCGGAGGGGCGGCGGCCCCAGGCCGAGGGCGGCACCAGCGCACCCACATGGCCGATGGACGAGGCCCACGCGCACCTGTGACCTAGCGCGCCTCCCCGTCAGCGTCCGGGGAGGTGCGCAGCAGGTACTCCAGCTCCTCGGCGTGAGGGGCGTCCGACAGCGCCTTGCGCCTCGACTCCACCCGCTCGCGCTCGGCCCCCTCCAGCCGCTCCACCCACGCGCGCGCCGCCGCTCGCGCGTTTTCGGGCAGGTGACGCATGCCTTCATGAACCGAGCGCGCCGCCGCGTCGTACCGGCGCAGCGCCTCCTGCGTCCGGGCCACCGTGAAGAACGCGTCCGCGCCCGGCGCCAGCCGCGCCGCCGTCTGCCGCCGTTCGAGCGCACGAGACAGCAGGCCCTCGCGCTCCAGGCAGGCCGCCTCCATGAACAGCAAGCGCGCGCGCTGGGCGTAGTCCGTGATGAAGGGCGCCAGCGCCTGCAACGTCTCCTTCGCCCGCCGCGTCAGCCCCGCGTCCAGCTGCTGCGCCGCCAGTTGGAACGACAGCGCCACGTTCCCCGGGAAGCGCGCCAGCAGCCGCTCCAGTGATTGCAGCGCCTCCTCGCGGCGCCCCTGCGCGCGCAGCACCTCCGCGCGCAGCAGGTGCGTGTCCAGCGCGTCGGGCGCCAGCCGCGCCACCTCCGCCAGGGCCGCCTCCGCGGCCTCCAGCTCCCGCTGTACGATGCGCAGCCGGGCCTCTCGCACCCACAGCGCCGCGACCTCTGGCTCCCCGGCGAAGTGCTCGCGCGCCCAGTTCGCGTAGTCCAGCGCCAGCTCCACCCGCCCCGGGGTGTTGACCAGCGAGTCCAACAGCCGCACGGCCGTGGCCGGCGCGTCCGGCGTCAGCACCGTGAGGGACGCCAGCGTCCGGGCCTGGGGCAGGGCCTCCGCCAGCAGGACGGTGGCGTCTCCGGCCTCGTGCGCCAGCCGGTACTCCAGGAAGCCCTGGGCGCTCCGCCCCAGCGCCAGCAGCGCACGCGCGGCCACGCGGTGGGAGCTTGCGTCCAGGGGCGCCAGGTACAGCGCCCGGTTGACGAGGGCCAGCGCCACACCCGCTCCCTCCCGGCCGCGCGCCGCGTGCGCCGACGCCATCAGCCGGTACAGCAGGTAGTCCGCGGGGTGCCGGTCCACCAGCGCCAGCCCGCGCGCGTGCGCCTCGCTGAGGGGCGCCCCCGAGGTGACGAGCTGCGACAGCTCCGCCTCCGCGTCGCCCAGGCGATGACGGCCGGGCACCAGCGCCACCAGCGCGGCCACCGTGAGCGCCGCGCCCGCCCCCATCACCAGCGCGGAGGGCCGCAAGCTCCAGGCCGGGCCCTGGGAGGAACGCTCGCGGGGGCGCGCCACCGCGCCGAGCACCACCAGCGCCGCCACCGCGCACGCGGGCAGCTCCAGGCTGAAGTCGAAGAGGTCATGCAGCGCCAGCGCGGCGAGGCCCGAGAGCGCGGCGAGGTCCAGCGTCTCCAGCCTCTCGCGCCACAGCAGGCGCAGGAACCCCCAGGCCGCCACGGCCAGCAGCACGAGCCCCAGCGCGCCCCACTCTGCGGCGGCCTGCAACACCGCGTTCTCCGGGTGGGTGAGCGTGTTGGGGTTGGGCTCCGACTGGTAGCGGGGGAACGCCGCCTCGAAGGCGCCGCGCCCCATGCCCAGCATCGGGAACGCCCGCGCGGCCTCCGCCATCATCGGCCACAGCGACACCTTGGAGTGGCGCAGCTTCTCCACGCTGTCCGCGGTGCGCGCCTCGGCCCAGAGACCATCCGCCGCCGTGTAGCCGCCCACCATCAGCACGGCCAGCAGCCCCAGCAGCGCCGCGGCGCTGCGTGCCCAGACCGGCGGAGCCCCTTCCGTCGAGGCGTGGCGCTTGCGCAGCAACAAGGCCACCAGCAGCACCTGCCCGAAGACGAAGAAGGCGATGCCCCCGCGCGACAGCGACAACACCACACCCAGCCCCGAAGCCGCCGCGGCCACGGCGTGGGGCAACGCCCGCGCCCGCTGCCGGCGCGTGAGGGCCAACCCCACCCCCACCGTGGACGCCAGCGTGAGGAAGCCGGCCAGGTGGTTCGGGTTGCCAAACGGCGTCACCAGCGCGGGCTGCGCGTGCTCCCAGGGCCACACCCCGAAGAGGGCCTTCACGCCCAGCAGCGCATGGCCCAGCCCGACCACCGCGAGGCCCGCCCCGGTGAAGGACACCCCCGCGAGCAGCCGCTCCCGGCTGCCACGCGAGCGGCACACCTGCACCGCCGCGAGGAAGGCCAGCAGGTAGGCCAGGTGCTTCGCGAGCTCACGCCAGGTGGCCGCGGGGTCCAGCGACACCGGCCGGGCACGCTCCAGCCCCAGGGGGAGCAGCGCGAACTCGCGCAGCGCCGCCGCCTCCGGGCTCAGCACCTCCAGGACGCCGCTGGGCAGGGGCAGCAGTTGAACCGCGCACAGTCCCGCCCCCACGGCCAGGGGCACCGCCAGCAGCGGCACCCGAAGCGACTGCCCCTGCCGCTTCGCGCCAATGGCCGCCAGCACCGCCGCCGCGCCGGACACCATCACCAGCGGCCACAGCAGCCATCGGGCCGCGCCCCCCCAGGCCAGCGGACACAGCACGACGAGCGACGCCAGTGCGGCCTCGGCGAACAGGGTGAAACGGGACGTCCTTCGAGAAACACGGGGCATGCGGGAATGGAGGCGGAAGTATCACAGAGCCCCTTCCCCCCGCCCGCCTCCCCGCCTCCAGTACGAGCCACCGGGAGGCGGGCCGTGCCCGAAAGCCGACATCAGAAGGCGAAGGCCACCAGCGGAATGCCAGGGCGTGGCGTCCAGCTCCGCGCCTGCAACACGCCGCGTGCGTCACGCCGGGCCCTCACCTCGCGCAGCTCGTCCTCCAGTTGGATGCGCTGACGGACCAGCTCTTCCCGGCGAGCCCGGTTGACGCTCGCGCCCTGGGCGCCGGTGACGACGCCCGCGATGAGCAGCCCCACGCCCGCGACGCCCCCCACCGTCATGCCCGCGCCCAGGGCCAGCCAGGTGCCCGCGTTGTCCTCGCCCGACTTGTCGAGCCCGATGAGGATGAGCGGGATGCCCAGGAGCAGCAGCGGCGAGAGCACGTAGCCCGAGTACGCCATCACCAGCGAGCCCGCGGGCCAGTTGGTGTCGATGCCGCGAATCTCGCTCTGGAGCAGCGACACGCGCAGCGTCAGCTCCTGGATGCGGGCGTCGAGGTCCTCCTCCGGGTGCGACGTCCCAGGCGCCTGGGCCACGAGCAGGTGGGCGGATACGGAGCGGCCCGTCGTGGGCGTCAAGAGGGAGTGCGACGTCGGCGTGGTGGCCAGCAGTGTGACGGCGATGAATGACAGCATGCGTGGTGTTTCCCCCTGGGGTGAAGCAGGCGGCCGACCGTAGCATCCCCCTCCGGACACGAAGGGCTCGAAGCCAGCTTGCATCCAGAGGACCTTCTGGCATGTTCGCCGCTTCCATGCGCCGCTTCCTCGTCACCGCCGCCCTCTTCTGTTCCGCCCTGTCCGGCCTCGCTGGCTGCAAGGGCGCCTGCCGCGAGCTGTCCGAGAAGCTGTGCGACTGTTCCATCAACTCGGTGGAGAAGGAGCTGTGCCTCCGGCGCGCGTCGCAGGAGGAGAGCCGCGTGGAGCCCACGTCCGAGGATGAGGCCGTGTGCGAGGAGCTGGTGGAACGCTGCGACTGCCGCGCCATCGAGACCGAGGAAGGCAAGCGCGCCTGCGGCCTGTCCCGCTGAAGCGCCGCCGCGTCCCGGCAGCTCAGGTGCCGGACACCACCGTCCCCGCGTCCGCTCCGCGCCGTGAGCCCACCCAGCGCTTCAGCGCTTCACGGACGCGCGCGCGGAGCGGCGTCTCCACGAAGCGGTGTACCCACAGGGACGCGGACACGCCCAGCAGCAGCACGAGGGCCAGCAGCCTGCCATGCGTGCGCAGCTCCACCCAGGGCGACAGCCCATCCGCCAGGGCAAAGACAGCCACCGACACCGGATACTGGAGCAGATAGAGCGCGTAGCTGGCCCCCCCCAGCCGGACCAGGGTGGGACGTGCCAGCAGCCAGCCCAGGGCACCGCCCCCTCGCGCGAGGCCGTACACCAGCAGGCCCGACGCTGGGGCCAGCAGCGCGTTGTGCATCAGCGGGTACGGCAGGCGCGGGCCCGCGGCGCCCGCCCCCACCAGCAGCGCCGTCCCCAGCGCCGCCAGCACCGCGCCCGAGCCCTTCCTCGCGCCCGCGGCCCGCTCGCGCACGAAGCACCAGCCGAGCAGCACGCCGAAGAGGAACTCGGGCAGCCGCGCCAGCGGGTTGAACTTGAGCGCCATCAGCCAGGGGCCCGAAGAGGCCGCGTCCACGGGCCCGGGCCCGTCCGGCAGCAGCCACAGGTACAGCAGCGGCGGCGCCATCCCCAGCGCCCAGGTGCCCCCCAGGGCCACCGGGAGCCACGTGGGGCGCAGCCGGGGCAACCCCCGCGCCAGCCAGGGGAAGAGGCCGTAGAAGCTGGCCTCCACCGCCACGGACCAGCCCGGCGGGTTCCAGTACAGCGCCAGCCGGGGCACCCACGCCTGGAGCAAAGCCAGCGCGCTCAGCCCGCACACCGTCAGCTTCGCGGTGGCCAGCTTCCACCCATTGGCGCCCACGGACACGGCGATGGTGGTGGGCGCGGACAGGATGAATGCCAGCACATAGACGGGGTACACCCGGGCGACGCGCGCGGCCCAGAAGGCCCGCGGCGGCGCCTCCATGCGCCCGTCCACGTCCAGGTAGTTCCAGGCGAGGACGAAGCCCGACAGGACGAAGAAGACCCCCACGGCGGCATAGCCGGCCCCCACCCAGTCGCGCAGCACCTGCGGCGCGGAGACCAGGCTCGGCGACGCGAAGTGGAACAGCACGACGTGCAGGGCCGCGACGAAGCGCAGCCCCGTGAGCGCGTCGAGGGTCCTACCGCCGCTCACCGCTACCGCCGGCCGATGCCGTAGTAGGTGAAGCCCAGCTCACGCAGGCGCGCCGGGTCGTACACGTTGCGGCCGTCGAAGATGACGGGCGACTTCATCAGCGACTTCATGCGCTCGAAGTCCGGGTGGCGGAACTCGTTCCACTCCGTCACCACGAAGAGGCCGTCCACGCCCTCCAGCGCCTCGTAGGGCACCGAGGCGTAGCGGATGCGCTCACCGAAGACGCGCTGGGCCGTGTGCGGCGCCACCGGGTCATGCGCGATGACCTGCGCGCCCTTGCCGATGAGGCCCTCGATGACCTCGATGGACGGCGCCTCGCGCATGTCGTCCGTCTTCGGCTTGAAGGCCAGGCCCCACACGCCGAACTTGCGGCCCTCCAGCGAGCCGTAGTGCTTGGCTGCCTTGTTCACCAGCAGCTTCTTCTGGCGCTCGTTGGTGCGCTCCACGGCGCGCAGCAGGTCCAGCTCCAGGCCGAACTCGCGCCCGGTGGCCACCAGCGCCTTCACGTCCTTGGGGAAGCAGGAGCCGCCGTAGCCCACGCCCGGGAAGAGGAACGGGTAGCCGATGCGCTTGTCCGAGCCCAGGCCCTTGCGCACGAAGTCCACGTCCGCGCCCACCTTCTCGCAGAGCGCGGCGATGTCGTTCATGAAGGAGATGCGCGTGGCCAGCATGGCGTTGGCCGCGTACTTCGTCAGCTCCGCCGAGCGCGTGTCCATGAACAGCACCGGGTTCTCGGTGCGCACGAAGGGCGCGTACAGCTCCGCCATCACCTTGCGGGCCCGCTCGGAGTCCACGCCGATGACGACGCGGTCGGGCTTGAGGAAGTCATCCAGCGCCGCGCCTTCCTTGAGGAACTCCGGGTTGGAGACGACGTCGAACTCCACGTCCGTCACCTTGCGGATGGCCTCCCGCACCTTGTCCGCGGTGCCCACCGGCACGGTGCTCTTGTCCACCACGACCGTGTACTGCTTCATCGCCTTGCCAATCTGCTCGGCGGCGGCCAGCACGTACTGGAGGTCGGCGTCTCCGCTCTCGCCCTCGGGCGTGCCCACGGCGATGAAGACGACCTGGGCCCGGGTGACGGCGTCCGTCAGGTCCCGGGTGAAGAACAGGCGCTTCTCGCGCACGTTCTTCTTGATGAGCTCCTCCAGGCCCGGCTCGTAGATGGGCACCTCTCCCGCCTGGAGCATGCGGATCTTCCGCTCGTCGATGTCCACGCACGTGACGTCGTTCCCCGAGTCCGCGAAGCACGTGCCCGCGACCAGGCCGACGTAGCCGGTTCCGATGATGGCAATACGCATTGAAGGAGCCCCAGTGAATGTCCCGTCCCGGACTCATACGCCGGGAGGGAGTCCGAAAGGAAGCCCATCCCCCGCACCCGCACCGCTCAGCGAGCAGCCGGGCCTACTGTCCCGTGAGCAGGCGGCGGACCCGCTCCATCCCCTTGAGCGCCGTGGTCCGGCCGGGGGTGCACACGGGACCCACCACGGTCCGCTCCAGCAGCTCCCGCGTCGCCCGCCGCAGCGGAGGCAGCGCCGCGGTGGCGTCCGCGGCGGCGTCGGGGAACAGCCGCGCGACAATCGACAGGGACGTGTACAGGGCCCGCTCCAGGCGCCACTCCGCGGCGCGGGCGAGCAGCACCGGCACGTCCAGCGGGCGCGAGTACACACCGCCCATCCACTTCGCGCCGGTGACGAGCTCGCGCAGGTCGATGAAGGACACCCACGGCACCGCGTAGCCATGGCGCGCATGGTCCAGCGCCACCAGAAGCACCGCGTCCTCCAGCTCGGGGCGGAACACGGAGGCGCCGTAGACCCTCATCGGCCTGGCGCGTTCGAGGATGCCCGCGGTCTGCGCCTTGCGCTGGGGGCCCAGCACGTCCGAGTAGAGCAGGATGAAGGTGCGCCCGTCGGACACCACCTTCGTGGCGCCGCTGTTCCCGGTGTCGGGCTCAGTGGCGAACTCGTGGTTGGAGAGGAAGCCGGCGAAGCCGTCCACGTCCAGCCGCTTCATCAGCATCTGCAGCTCCGGCACGGGCCGGAAGCCCACGTGGGGATAGAGCGAGTCCGCGAAGGCCGCGGGCCCCATGAGCACCAGCCTGCGCCCCTCCAGCGCGCCCACGATGCGCTTGAAGTTGACGAGCTTCATCACGTTGTCGTTGACGGAGCCCTGGTAGATGCTCAGCAGCCTGTCCCGCACCCACTCCGGCGCGTTGCCCGCACCCAGCCGGTACTCCAGGTTGTAGGCCGCCAGGGGCGCGAGGCCCTGGGCGATGGCCCAATCGACGTACTGCTCCCAGGGCGCCCCCCGCAGCGCGCCACGCGGTGGGTCGAACGAGGAGAGCACACGGAAGGTGTCGAGCAGGCCGGCGGACATGGTGCCCCCCTTTAACGGCCTGGGCGCATGCCCTGCAACGCCCGCATGGCCGCACCCCATGTGCGGGAGGCCATCATTCCCGGGCGGCAGGGACGCCCCGCCGACAGGAGCGGGCCCTCCGGGGCGACGCGCGGGTGCCTGGAGCCGGGGCCGGGGCCCGAACGGACGCCCGGCTCAGCCGGAGCCGCGGAGCCTCGCGCGCAGGGCACTCCGGAGGCGCCGGCCCCCGTACCGAGCCAGCGAGCCCATCCGTGGCGCCAGCAGCACCTTCGCCGCCATCCACCCGGGGCGGCTGTCCAGCAGCGACGCTCCCAGCAGCCGCTCATCGGAGAAGAAGCGCCGCGCCAGCGCCTGCCGCCACCGGGGCGGCGCCAACGCCGCGAGCACCTCCTCCGGCACGGGCGCATCCAGCAGCCGCCATGCCGCGTCCCAGGCGCACCAGGCCGCGTGCGGGAACCCCGTGCCGCGTGCGCGCTCCACCACGGTCCGCCAGTCCAGCCGCGCGCCCGACCGCGCCAGCAGCTTCAAGTCGAAGAGCCACGCCAGCCGCTGCAAGGCGTGGTGGCTCGCGTGCAGCGCCAGGTATACGGCTTCGTCCTCGGGACGCAGCCACCGCACGGCGCGCCCGTCCACCGTCCCCGCCTCCGCGCGCGCGAGCAACGCGTCCCCTTCGAGCGCCTCGCCCCAGCCCGCGAGCGCGCGGTAGTGCAGCTCCACCAACCCCGCGGGCCCCGCGAGCTCCAGATGGTGCGCGTCCTCTTCACCGTGCCGGGAGCCCGCCTCCGGCCGCGCCACCAGCCCCACGGGGGCGAGGGCCTGGACCGCGGCGCCCACGTCCGCGCGCGCCACCAGCAGGTCCACGTCCGTGGTGGCTCGCTGCAACGGGTCCGGGTACAGCCGCAGCGCCAGCCCGTATCCCTTGAGCAGCACCGGCACCTGCCCCACCGGGGCCAGCGCGTCCAGGCTCCGCAGCAGCAAGGCCTTCACCCGCAGCGCCCGCGCCGCGCCCCCCAGCGCCTCCCGGCGCAGCGACGTCCTCGCCGCCTCGGGCAGCGCCCAGCCCGCTCGCGCCACCGCATGTTCCACGAAGCCCACCAGCCCGTGGCGCACCGCCGCGCGGACCAGCCCGTCCGCCTCCACGCCCTCCGGCGCCGCGCGCGCTGGCGCGTCCGGCCACGCGCGCAGCAACGCTTGGAGCGCGCTCGCCCCTCCGGGCGGAGCACCTCCGTGCCGGGCGCGGGACGGTGCGCTCCCGCCGCGCATCACTTCCTCGAAGCGACGAGGCGGCGGGGGTCCGCGTGGACTTGGGGCCGCAGGCGCGCCACGCTCTCCGCCACGGCATCCGCGACCTGCTCCAGCGCCAGCTCCTCATCACGGATGAGGGCCGACCTGCCGTCGCGCCACACCAGCAGCAACGCGCCGAGCACCTCACCGCCATCCTTGATGGCGATGCTGACCTCGAACGGCATCCCCGTGCCCGCGGACCGCTGGGCCTCGAAGACGCAGCCCTCCTCGAGCCCGCGCTCCAACATGCGCTGGAAGCGCAGCTCCTGGCGCGCCAGCCCCAGGTCATCCGCGAGCGGGCGCAGCGCGCTCCACACGCCCTCCAGCGAAGCGGCGGCGCGCACCGCGCGGGTGACGTCCCGCGACATCGTCCGAAGCCAGAGGTTGCGCTGGCGGACCTGCTGCATGCCCTTCGCGCGCCCCAGGTCCAGGTAGCCCAGCCTGCGCATCAGCAACACGATGAGCACCGCCATGCCACACAGGAGCGCGGCGCTCTGCGCGCTGCTGGCGTAGCTCAGCGCCAGCGCCACCAGCATGAAGAGGCCGCACAGGCCATACAGCACCAGCACCGTGGCGCGGTGGCTGAGCACCAGCTGGCTCATCAGCCGGTGGTGGATGTGCTCCCGGTCCGCGCTGAACATCGGCCGCCCCAGCAGCGAGCGCCGCACCATGGCCAGCAGGGTGTCCATGATGGGCAGGCCCAGCGCCATCACCGGCACCAGCATGGCCACCGCCGTGCCGCTCTTGGTGCTCGTCTTGATGGACACCGCCGCCAGCACGAAGCCCAGGAACATGCTCCCGGTGTCTCCCATGAAGATGGAGGCCGGGTTGAAGTTGAACACCAGGAACCCGAGGATGGCGCCCGCCAGCGCCGCCATCAGCAGCGACAGCAGCACGTCGCCGCGCGAGAGCGCGAGGATGAAGTTGGTGCTGACGCCGAAGAAGGCCACGCCGCCCGCGAGCCCGTCCAGGCCATCGATGAGGTTGAGCGCGTTGATGACGCCCACCACCCACAGCACGGTGAAAGGCAGGCTCAGCGCGCCCAGCACCAGCTCCGGCCCGAAGGGGTTGGCGATGACATCGACGCGGAACCCCAGGGCATACAACCCGAACGCCACCGCGAACTGGACCGCGAACTTCAGCCGCGCCCCCGCGCCGTGCAGGTCGTCATAGAGGCCCAGCGCCGCAATCACCGCGCCGCCCAGGAACAGCCCCACCACCAAATCCGTATGCGAACGGAAATGGTGGCCCACACCGGAGTCCACCAGGAACAGCGCGCACAGCGGCGCGAAGAAGCCCCCGACGATGCCCACCCCGCCCAGGCGGGGAATGGGCCGCGCGTGCACCTTCCGGCTGGAGTTGGCCTGGTCCAGCCATCCCCACGCCCGCGCCCGGTCGCGCACGAGCAGCGTGAGCCCCAGGGCCACCAGCAGCGCGACGGAGAAGGCGACGAAGAGCGTAATCATGAGCCACGCACCGTCCCCCCATCGTGAAGGCCGGTGGCTCCAAGCGTCAATGCACGCTGGAGTACGATAGGTTTGTGAAGCAGTACGCCTCCACGCCCTTCCGCAGCCCCGCCAGCCAAGCGGCGTTCTAGACGTTCTCCCGTGCGCGGAGAAGCGTCTCGTAGATTTGCCGGGTGCGCGCGGCGATGTCCCGCCACGTCATCTCCCTCACCGCGGCCTGGGCCGCTTCGCGCAGTCCCAGCAGACGCGTGCGCTCCTGCGCGAAAAAGCGGAGCGCCGCCACCTGAGCATCGACGTCCCCCACGGGCACGAGCCACCCCGTCTCGCCGTCACGCACGACCTGGGGCGCCACGCCCACCGGCGTGGACACCGGCGCGAGGCCGCAGGCCATCGACTCCACCAGCGCCATCCCGAAGCCCTCCGAGTGGCTGGGGAAGTAGAGCACCTCCTCCTCCCGCAGCAGGCGCGGCAGCTCGGCGCGCGGGTAGCGCGGCACCACGCGCACCCGCTCGCGCGCCCCCGAGGGAAACGCCGCCAGCACCTCCGCCTCCGGGTTGCCGGTGCCATACAGGGTCAGGGTGAAGTCCACGCCCTCCGCATGCAGGCGGGTGGCGGCCTCCACCATCTCCGCGCGGCCCTTGAGCGCCAGCCAGCTCGCGACGCACGCCACGCGCAGCGGCGCGCCGGGCGCCGGAGGCGCTGGCACGGGCAGCGACTGGAAGGCGGCATCCAGCCCATGCGGCACCACGCTCAGCCGGGCCGATGGGACTCCCAGCCGCTCCACCGCATACGCGGCATCCCGCGTGTTGAGCAGCACCGCGTGGTCGGCGCGCAGCAGCGACTGGCGCACCTCCCAGAGCCGATAGCCGCCGTGGTACAGCGGATATTTCCAGCTCAGGGAGACGTGCCCCGCGCGGGCGCCCGCCCGCAGCCGCTCGGAGAAGGTGTGCTCCAGGCCGTGGCTGCGCGTCACCAGGGCATGCCGCGCGCGGGCCCCCGGACGCCCCAGGCGCATCCAGGGCCATGCGTCCCCGGTGGTGATGTCCAGCACGTCATACCGGCGCGCGGCCCGTAGCAGGTGCGCGGTCAGCTTCCAGGGGAAGCGGAGCCCGTGCGCCGCCGTGTGGTGCCGCTCGCCCGGGTAGGCGTCGTGGTAGCTGAAGTAGTCCACCTCGCAGCCCTGGGCCGCCAGCGCCTGTCCCAGCGCGAGCGTCACCCCCGGCGCGCCCATGTCCGGGTCCAGGGGGTGGTGGATGCCAAGCAAGACGCGCATAGGGAGCCTGGCGGACTTGTAGAACACCCCGGGGAGGCGGGGCGACTCCTTCCGTGAGCCCCTCCCCCTCCTGCTTTTCCTGGGCAGAGGGGCGAGCGAGAATGCCGGGGACGGTCCACCCATCCATGTCCCTCCCCTCCGCTCCCACCTTGCAGGCGTGCCTCGACGCGCGCCGCAACAATCTGGATGCCCTCCGCTTCGCCGCGGCGGTGGGCGTGCTGCTCAGCCATGCCTTCCCCCTGGGCGAGGGCAAGGGCACGGTGGAGCCGCTGGAGTCCTTCACCCGGGGACAGCTGTCCCTGGGCCGGCTGTGCGTGGCGGTGTTCCTGGTCATCAGCGGCGTGCTCATCACCCGAAGCTGGGAGCGCACCCCCGACGCGGCGCGCTTCACCTGGGCCCGCGTGCTGCGCATCTTCCCGGGGCTCGGGCTGATGCTGGTGCTGACGACGCTGGTGCTGGGGCCCGCCTTCACCTGGCTCCCGCTGCGGGACTACTTCACGTCCCCAGACACCGCCCTGTACCTGCTGCGCAACTTCGCGTTGAACGCGCCGCAGTGGCACCTGCCGGGCGTCTTCGAGGCCAACCCCTATCCCCTCGCCGTCAACGGCTCGCTGTGGACGCTGAAGTACGAGGTGGGCTTCTACCTGCTGACGCTGGCGCTGGGGCTGGCGCAACTGCTGCGCAAGGGCATGGTGGCCTTCGGTCTGGTGGGCGCGGCGACGGCCACCTTCGTCACCGGGCGGCTGGACTACTGGCCGGAGCTCTACCTGTACTTCGGCGGTGGCGCGGCGCTGTACCTGTGGCGCGACCGCGTGCGGATGAGCCCCTGGGTGGCCGCGGCGTGTGTGGTGGGGTGGCTCGTCACGGCCCGGCTCGGCCACGGCTGCCGCATCGCCACGGGCCTGCTGGGCGGGTACGTGGTGCTGTACCTCGCCTTCCTGCCCCTGGGCCCGCTGGCGGACTTCGGGCGCCGGGGCGACCTGTCCTATGGCGTCTACCTCTACGCCTTCCCCGTGCAGCAGGCCGTCACCGCGCTGCTGGGCGGCCCCATCGCGTGGTGGGTGAACGCGGCGGTGGCCTTCCCCTTCGTGCTGCTGCTCTCCGCGCTGTCATGGCGGTGGGTGGAGCAGCCCGCCCTGCGGCGCAAGGACAGGCTCCCCGCGTGGGCCCAGCTGCCGGGCCCCGCCGTCACGGCGCATCCTGCGACACCGCCCCCGCCGCCTGGACCGCGCTGAAGTTGTCGCCCGCGAGCCGGTCATAGGTGAGCAGGCGGTAGCGCCGCATCCAGTCCTCCCCGGAGCCCGGCTCGGGCTCGCGCGACATCTTCTTGTCCATGGGCAGGTACTCGCCGCTAGCGGTGCGCACCAGATCTCCCCGCACCACGGACAGCACCTTGGACAGCTCGGAGACGAAGGCGAAGAAGCCGGGCGGCCGCATCCCGGCCGTCTCGAGGATGCGCGGCGCGAGCATGCTGATGCTCGAGTGGAGTTCCTGCCGGGGCATGGGGAAGTTCGTCCAGAGCACGACGGGGACCTCGGCCATGCGCTCGCGCTGAGCGTCCGTCCACGGCTCCTTGAAGAAGCCCGCCTCCCGGTAGACGGCGTAGTCGGTGCCCAGCATCGGCAGGTGGTCGCCGAAGAGGACGAGCAGCGTCTTGCGCTTGCGGGTCTCCAGCTGCCGCACCAGCCGCTCCACCGCCTTGTCCATCTGCCGGAGCTTGTGGACATAGCTCTTCAGGAGCTGCCGGTTGTCGGGCGAGAGCTTCTCGCCCAGCACGTCAATCTGCTCCTCGCCGGTGAGGGGCAGGTTGTAGGGGCCGTGGGTGGACATCGTCACCGCCATGAGGAAGCGCGGCTGACGCTCGTCGGCGAGCTCCTGGAGGATGCGGTCCACGACCTCCTCGTCCGACACCCAGGGCCCTTCGAGCCGGGGCGATGGGAAGTCGGTCAGCGATTGGAACGTCTCGAAGCCCAGCAGCGGGTACACCACGTCACGGCTCCAGTAGAAGGCGTGGAACGGGTGCATGGCCACCGTGCGGTAGCCGGCGCGCCGGAACAGCGAGGGCAGCGCGTCCACGGGGCGCATCACGTAGTGCTGGTAGGGGAACGAGCCCTCCGGCGCGAAGGCCGAGGACATGCCCGTCAGCAGCTCGAACTCCGAGTTGGCCGTGCCGCCACCGAAGGCCGGGCTGATGAGCTGGCCGGAGGTGTGGCGCTGCATGAGCGAGCGCGTGAAGGGCAGCGGGTCCGCGCTGAGCGGGACGCCCAGCCGCATCGGGTCCCAGAGGGACTCGGCCATGAAGATGACGACGTCGACGGGCTGCGCGGGCGCGGTCGGCGCCACACCCGGACTGCCGCCCAGGGCCGCGTGGACCTGCGCCTGGGAGTACTCGCTGCCCGGGTCCAGGCGCAGCCCCTCCCAGTTCCAGAGCATCATCAGCGTCAGCCCGTTCACCTGGTAGTTGGACCGCTGGTCCCACACCTGGTGGTAGATGCCGAAGCGGTTGAAGGCGCGCCGCAGGGGCAGGTGCTGCTGGAAGATGATGGCCAGGAGATAGGCCAGGGCCGCCACCGCCAGGGCGCGGCGTCCGGCCCGGGGCAGCGGGTGCCGGGGCTCTCCCTTCGCCACCGCGCGCGCCATGAAGGCGAGCACGACCACCAGGAGCAGGCACGAGCCGATGGCCGCGACCGCGCCGCCGCCGGGCAGCAGCGTCGGCGCCAGCGACGTCACGTGCCGCCACTCCAGGAAGTCCCACGGCATCAGCGGCCGGTCGATGAGCTGCACCTTCCGGATGTGCAGCGTCAGGGTGAAGAGCATCCCCGACGCCACCAGGGCCAGCGAGATGCCCAGCCGGTTGGTGACCGTCCACAGCAGGCTCGTCACCGCCGAGACGACGCCCACGCTGACGAACATCGAGTAGATGTTGCGCTGGGAGATGCCTTCGAGCCCCGCGGAGGAGAAGGCGGCGATGGTCATCTCCATGACCCCGACGAGCAGCGCCGACGCAAGGATGACGCCCGCCAACGGCCACAGCTTGGAGCGTGGCCGCTGGAAGAAGAGGGTTTGGGGAATCCGAGAACGGCTGGCCAACGACAGGTCCCTCCGGTCGACCCGAGGACGATGAAGTCGCGGAGACTACCTGACAGGCCACCAGGCATTCCATGAGGCCGCGGTCGGTAGTGGGCCGCTGCCACACGGCGTGCGGGCGGGCCGGCGTCACTTCATCAGGGGCTGGGCCAGCAGCGCGGCGCCAATGGCACCGGAAAGTTCTCCCAGCTCCGCCACGCGCACGGGCGGCTGGCGCTCGGGGACGAAGATGTGCGGGCGCATGGCCTCGTGGATGCGGCTGGCGAACTCCGGCCCCAGCCGCGTCCCAAGCCCCCCTCCGAGCACCACGGCCTCCACGTCCAGCACGTTGATGGCCGAGGCGAGGCCCACGCCCAGCATCCGCACCGCCCGGTCGACGAGCCAGACCGCCAGCGGGTCCTCCACCGCCAGCGCCCGGGCCCAGATGCTGCTCGTCAGCCGGGTGCGGCCCCTCTTCCGCATCAACTCGAAGAGGACCGTCTCCTCGCCCTCGCGCACGGCCTTGTGCGCCCGGCGCTCCATCGACGCCCGGCCCGCGTAGGCCTCCATGCAGCCGCGCCGGCCACAGCCGCAGCGGGCGCCGCCCGGCCTCACCACCACGTGGCCCACCTCCCCCGCCGCGCCCCTGCCCCGCCAGGGCAGGCCGTCCAGGACCAGGCCACCGCCCACGCCTGTTCCCCACCAGACACCCAGCAGCGAGCGGTAGGGACGCCCCGCCCCCAGCCGGTGCTCCGCGGCCACCGCCACCTGGACGTCATTGCCCAGCACCACGGGGCGGCCCACCCGCGCGCCCAGGTCGCCCGCCACCGGGTACGGCGTCGTCCAGCCCCGGCCCACGTTGCTGACGTGGCCCAGCGTCCCTTCGTGGACATCCACCGCGCCGGGCGCGCCCACCCCCACGCCCTGGAGCTGGCGCGGCGTGAGGCCCGCGGCGCGCGAGGCCCCCTCCAGCGCCTCGTGAATCGCCTGCACCACGTCGCCGGGCTCGCCCTCGGCGGACGTGGGCTGGCGCATCGTCCCCAGGACGGCGCCGTCCGCGTCCACCACCACGGCCTCGATTTTGGTGCCACCCAGGTCGACTCCGCCCCAGCGCTCCTGTGCATCCCCGTCCACCGTCTTCTTGCCGCGCCCTGCCCGCCGCGCCGTGTTCGACTCCCGCATCTGACGCCTCCGGCCATGGGTGGCCCACCGTGCATGCCTCGCGGCGAAGATGCGCAGTGCCCCCGGGCGGGACGAGGGCTGCGGGGAAGCAGGGGGGCGACAGGCCCCCGCCTGGCGGCGTGGCCTGTCGGTGAGCAACGCTTCTCCGCTAACACCTCCGCGCCAGCCCAAAGGGCGCCGGACGCGGGCGGCGGGTTGATGGGGCCTGGGCGGCCTCCTCGACGGACTGATGGGCGGCGGGCGCTGAGCGAGGGCCGTCAGCGCCCCAGCACGCGCTGCCGCACCGTGGTGGCGAGCGCCCAAGGGGGGAAGCCCAGCACGTAGCGCCAGCGGGGCAGCTCGAAGTGGAGCGGCAGCCCGCGCCGGTACAGGTCCAGCGCCAGGTCCCCCCGGCGCTGCAACATGAGCCACTGGGACACGTGGCGCAGGCCGTAGAGCAGCATGTCCAGCCGCTCGCGCCTGCGGGCGGCGCCGCCCGGGTAGTGCCCCTGGCGCTCCTGCTCCAGCAGGTACAGCGTCCCCTGGTAGCTGGCCTCCAGCCCCGTGGACTCCGAGCCCATGTGCTGCCGGTAGCCCACCACCGCGGGCGCGCGCACCCAGGCGAAGCCCGGCTCCGTGCCCAGGCGGTACAGCAGGTCATAGTCCTCGCCGCTGATGCGCAGCGGCGTGAAGCCGCCCACCCGCCGCAGCGCCGCCGTGCGCACCGCGAGCACGCACGCGGTGCGCGGCGTCCGGTCCCCCGCGCTCGCCAGGTAGTCCGCGAAGCGCAGCACCTGGAGCGGCTCCCGCGCGACGCGCGCCAGGGACTCGGGCCGCGAGAAGAGCACCGACGTGCCCAGCACCACCGACGTCCCCGGGGACGCCTGGAGCACCTGCCGGTACGTGGCGAGCGTCCAGGGGAACCACAGGTCGTCGCTGTCCAGGAAGGCCACGTAGTCCCCCCGGGCCTCCTGGATGCCCAGGTTGCGGGCCGCGCCGGGCCCCGCGTTGCGTTGACTCAGCACGCGCACCCGCGCGCCGTAGCGGGCCAGCGTCTCCAGCGTGTCGTCGGTGGAGCCGTCGTCCACCACGAGCACCTCGTAGCCCCGCTCCTCCTGCGCGAACACGGAGCCGAGCGCCGCCTCCAGCAGCCGCGCCCGGTTGTACGTGGGGATGATGACGGAGAAGAAGGGCATGTCACATGCGCTCGCGCAGGCCCATCCGCGAGATGCCCAGGAAGGTGGACAGCTGCTTGCGGTACTCCGTCAGGCTCATGCGCCGGCGCAGCAGCGTCTGCGTCAGCACCGCGGAGTTGTACGGCAGCGTGCCCACCAGGATGGCCCGCATGGCCGCCTCGTAAAGCCGGCCATGGTGCTTGCGGAAGTACGCCAGCCGCGTGCGCCACAGCTCGATGCGCACCTTGTCCGGCCCGCTGTCGGACGGCCGGAACGAGCGGCTCGTCAGGTGCGTAATCACCGCCTCCGGGCAGAAGGCCACCTCCCAGTCCGCCTTCCAGGCCCGCGCGCACCAGTCGGTGTCCTCGGTGTTGCCCAGCGGGGACATCTGCTCGTCCAGCAGCCCCACCTCCGCGAGCGCCTCCTCGCGCACGACGATGCAGGCCCCCAGCACCCAGCTCACCCGGGCCTCCTCGTGGCCGTACTGCGCCGGGTCGATGGCCAGCTGCTTGAGGAAGTGCAGGGGACGCGGCAGGAACACGATGTCGAAGAGCTGGCCCGCCAGCGACATGGACCGGAAGGTGCAGTTCTGGATGGTGCCGTCCGCGTTGAGCAGCCGCGCGCCCGCCATGCCCACGCGGGGGTTGTCATCCATGAAGCGGACCAGCGCGTCGAAGGCGCCATCGTGGACGATGGTGTCGTCGTTGAAGATGCAGAAGTGACGGCCGCGCGCCTGGCGCAGCACCTGGTTGTGGTTGGCGGAGAAGCCCTTGCGCTCCGTGTTGAAGAGCCAGCGCACCTGGGGGAAGTCGCGCCGCATGGCGTCCACGCCGCGGCTGTCCGTGGCGTTGTCGACGATCCACACCTCGAAGGCGATGTCGTGCGTCGCCGCGTACAGCGAGCGCAGGCAGTCGTGCAGCAACTCCGGGTTGCTGTGGTTGACGATGGAGATGACCAGGTCGGGCTTCTTCATCAGCTCCCCCGCGTTCCGCTCACGTCGAAGCCGGGCCCACCGGAGTCAGCCTCGCGGCCCTCCGTGCCCGGATGAATTCGAGAATGTGCCTCAGCTCGCCCAGGAGTGGCAGCGTCCCCGGCAGCCGCTCGCGGACATACACCAGCCCGCTGAACAGCACCGCCCCTACCAGGGCCTGTGTCCACACATCCCCCTGCACCAGGTACCGCGCCGCGACACACGCCCCCAGTAGCACCAGCCCCAGGGTGACGAAGGGCTCCACCACCTGCCGCGCCAGCCCGCGCATCGCCGGGTTGAGCCGCTCCACCAGCCAGGCCGTCACCCCAATCTCGGCCAGCCCCACCAGCACGCCCGTGGGCCCGATGCCTTCGAGGCCGAAGCGCTGGATGGCCCACGTGCCCAGCCCCCACTTCGCCGCGCCCACGCCCACCACCACCACCAGCCGCTCCCAGGGCCTGCCACCCGCGTTCTGCGCCGTGGCCAGGAGGCCCACCAGCGTGGTGAGGATGCACTCCATGCTGAACCACTGCACCAGCACCACCGCGGGCAGCCAGCGCGTGCCGAAGAAGAGGGGCACCGCCACCGGCACCGCCAGCACCGCCAGGGGGATGGCGAGCAGCAGCACCGCGGACAGCCGGCGCAGCGACGTGCGCAGGTACTCGGCGAAGCCCGCGGGGTCGTCCTGGAGGCGGCAGTAGGCGGGGAAGGCCACGCGGTTGAGCACCACGCTCAGCATCATCGGCGTGGAGGCCAGCGCCCAGGCCCAGTTGACCAGCCCCACCGCGTCCTTGCCCAGGATGTGCCCCACCACCAGCGGCACCCAGCCCGCCACCATCGCCGCCACCAGCGGCGGGAGCTGGAACGCCAGCCCGAAGCCCAGCAGGCGCTTGAGCACGTCCACGCGGAAGCGGCCCCGGGGGCGCCAGGGCGACGCCCACGCGATGCACAGCAGCCCCACCACGCCCCGCACCAGCCCTCCCAGCGCCAGCGCCCACGCGCCGAAGCCCAGCGCCGCCAGGGAGATGGTGGTGATGACCTGCGCCACGTTCTCGACCAGCTCGGCCCGGGCGATGACGGGGAAGGCCAGCTGCCGCTCCAGCGCCATCAGCGGAATCACCCGCAGCGACGACAGGAACAGCCCCATCGCCAGCGCCCACACCATGGGCACCGCGCCGTCCCCCAGCGCATAGCCGCGCGTCAGGGTGGGCGCCAGCAGGCACACGAAGGCCACGACGACGGCGGTGAGCGCCTGGTGGCACCAGAAGATGGTGAAGGTCTCGTCCCGCGTCGGCTCGTGCGGCTGGCGCACCAGCGCCGCGCTCAGGCCCAGGTCTCCCAGGAACACCCCCAGCGACGCCGCGTAGGACACGATGCCGAACAGGCCGTAGTCCGACGGGAAGAGCAGCCGGGACAGGAACAGCGCGCTCACCACGCGCAGCCCCTGGGACGCCACCGTGCGCAGCGCCAGGACGAACATGCCCTTCAAGGCACGCGCCTTGACTTCGACGGCGGTGGCTTCGGGGGCTGCGTTCGCGTTCATGGTCCTGGGCGGCCCGCTCCGGGCGTCACGGGGAGGGCCAGCGCGCGGGCACGCGCAGGAGCGGAAATGCTAGCGACAGCGCTCCGGCCCCACAAGCAACGCGAGCGACCCCGCACGGGACGCGGACGCGCCCGCCTGCCTGGAGTCCGCGTCAGGGTTGCCCTTTCCGGAGCCACGGGGCTACGGTCCGCCCGAATGCGCCCCGGCGGAAAGCTCCTCCAATTCTTGAAGCGCGAAGTCCTCGTGGGCGAGCACGAGGTGCTCCACCGCACGTTGAGGGAGGCGCTGGTCGGCACCTGCGACAGCGTGCTGGATATCGGCTGTGGCTCGCGCTCGCCGCTGCACAGCTTCTCCCACCTGCTGCCCCACACCGTGGGCGTGGACGGCCACCCCACCAGCATCGAGCGCAGCCGGGCCGCGGGCATCCACCGCGAGTACCACTGCATGGACCTGCTGGAGGTAGGCCGGCGCTTCGGGCCCAAGAGCTTCGACGCCGTCGTCGCGCTGGACGTCATCGAGCACTTCGAGAAGCAGGACGGCTTCCGGCTCCTGGAGATGATGGAGTCGCTGGCCCGCAAGCGCGTCATCGTCTTCACCCCCAACGGCTTCCTCCCCCAGGACGAGTGGGACAGCAACGTCCACCAGGTCCACCGCTCGGGCTGGGAGGTCTACGACTTCGAGCTGCGCGGCTACCAGGTCACCGGCATGAGCGGCTGGAAGCCCCTGCGCGGTGACTACGCCCTGCCGCGCATCCGCCCCTTCCGGCTCGGCAGCCGCCTGTCCGTCCTCACCGAGCCCTTCGCCACGCGCTGGCCCCGTCATGCCTTCCAGCTGCTCGCCATCCGCGACATGGGGGCATCGTGAGCCCCAGCGGAAGAAAGGTGCCGTGGCGCCATGCGTCCTTCTTCCTCCACGCCCGCGTGGCACGTCCTCACGGGCGAATATCCGCCGCGCCCGGGCGGCGTCGGTGACTACACGCGGCAGGTGAGCCGCGCGCTCGCCCGCGCCGGACAGCGGGTCCACGTCTGGGTACCCGGTGAAGGCGGCGTGTGTGACGAGGGCGGCGTCACCGTCCACCGCGTGCCCGGCCTCCTCACGCCCGCGGGGCTGCCCGGGCTGTCACGCGCGCTGGACGCGTGCCTGGGCCCCAGGCGGCTGCTGCTCCAGTACGTGCCCCATGCCCTGGGCATGCGGGCGATGAACGTCCCCTTCTGCGCCTGGTTCGCCGCGCGCAGGCGCGATGAGCGCTGGGTGTACGTCCATGAGGCGGTGCACCCGTGGAGTCCGCGAGCCCCCTTGCGCCACCACGTCCTCGCGGGCACCACGCGGCTGATGGCGCGCATCGTGGCCGGCGCGGCGGACCGCGTCTTCCTGTCCATTCCCCGTTGGGCGGACCACCTGCCCGCGCGCGTGCGTCCCCATGCCCGGTGGCTGCCGGTCCCCAGCAACCTGCCCGTGGACGTCGCGCCCGACGCCGTGGCGGCGCTCCGCGCGGGGCTCGGCGCCGGGCCCTGGCTGGGGCACTTCGGCACCTACGGGCGCCTCACGGCCGAGCCGCTGGAGGCCGCGCTGGTCCCCCTGCTCCAGAAGGACGAAGCACGCCGCGCGCTGCTGCTGGGGCGCGGCAGCCGCGCGTTCGCCCAGGGACTGGAGGCGCGTCACGCGGAGCTGCGGGGCCGGCTGGAGGCCCGGGACTCCCTCTCCCTGGAGGCGCTCGCGGAGCACCTGGCGTCGTGCGACGTACTCCTCCAGCCGTACCCGGACGGCGTGAGCACGCGGCGCACCACCGTCATGGCCGGCCTCGCGCTGGGCCTCCCGGTGGTCACGAACACCGGGCACCTCACCGAGCCCCTGTGGCGTGAGCTGGGCGCGGTCTCTCTGGCGGAGGGCACGGCGCCCGCGCCGCTGGTGGAATGCGCGGAGTCGCTGCTGTTCCACGCCGACGCGCGGCGGGAGCTGGGCCGGCGCGCTGCCCGCGTCTATCGCGAGCGCTTCGCGCTGGAGCGAACCGTCGAGGCGCTGTTGCATCCTCCTCCCGCATGAGGCCGTCTGGCGCGACATCGCGGAGCACGCTCCGGCTCGCCTTGCTGATGGACCCCCGCGAGGAGGGCTGGCCCAGCATGGACCTGGTGGGCGACGCTCTCCTGGAGGGGCTGACCAGTCACACCCCCCGCGTCCACGCGGCGGCCATCCGCCCGTCCCTGCCCGCCGTGCTGCGGCGCCTTCCGCGCGTGGGCGCACGCAACGCGGCCTTCAACGCGGACCGCCTCCTCACCCGCTTCGGGCTCTATCCAGGCCGCGCCCTGCTCGCGCGGGGCCAGCACGACGCCTTCCACGTCGTGGACCACACGTACGCGCAGCTCGTGCATGCGCTCCCCGCCGCGCGCACGGGGGTCTACTGCCACGACCTGGACGCCTTCCGCTCCGTGCTGGAACCCCACCGCGAGCCTCGCCCCGCGTGGTTCCGCGCCATGGCCCGCGCGCAGCTCTCGGGCCTGGAGCGGGCGGCCGTCGTGTTCCACAGCACCCAGGCGGTGCGCGCGCAGTTGCTGGCCCACGGGGTGGTGCCCGAGTCCCGGCTCGTCTGGGCCCCTTATGGCGTGTCCCCGGAGTACCGTCCGGAGCCCGCCTCGGAGCCTCTGGACCTGAGCGAGGCCGTGCTCGCGCCGCTGGGAGGCCGGCCCTATCTGCTGCACGTCGGCAGCGCGATTCCGCGCAAGCGCCTGGACGTGCTCTTCGCCGTGTTCGCCGCGCTCCGGACCCAGCACCCGGAGCTGCGGCTGGTGCAGCAGGGCGGCGCGCTGACGGCGGCGCAGCGCGCCCAGGTGGAGGCGCTGGGCATTGGCGACGCGCTGCTCCAGCCCGCCCGGCAGGAGCGGGCCACGCTGGCGGGCCTGTACCGGCGCGCGACGGCCGTGCTGGTGACGAGCGAGGCGGAAGGCTTCGGCCTGCCCGTCATCGAGGCGCTCGCCTGCGGCGCGCCCGTCGTGGCCAGCGACCTGCCCGTGCTTCGCGAAGTCGGAGCGGACGCGTGTACCTACTGCCCCATGGGTGACGTCCCCGCCTGGGTGGAGGCCGTGGCGTCCCTGCTTGAAGGGCGAGCCGTGCCGCCCTCGCGCGAGGCGCGGCTGGCACGCGCCGCTCGCTTCACGTGGGATTCGCACGCGCGCACGGTGTTGGAGTCCTACGTCCGCCTGCTGAGCTGAGAGGACGCGTGGCGCCTCCGCCGCCCCCGGGCGGGTGATGCGTCCGCTGACGGCCATGCGCTGACGGACCGCCTTGACCCGGCGAGACGCGTTTGCTTCGGTGCCACCGCCTTGCGCGTCCTCTTCCTCAATCCAGTGGGCATCCTGGGCGGCGCCGAGCGTGCGCTCCTGGATTTGATGGCGTACTTGAAGCAGCGGGCCCCGGCGCTGTCGCTCCACCTGCTCGCGGGGACGGCGGGCCCGCTCCTCGACGAGGCGCACGCGCTGGGCGTCGACGCGCGGCTGCTCCCCCTGCCGGAGCACCTGTCCACGCTGGGCGACAGCGGACTGCGTGGACGCGGCCCCCTGGAGGCCCTGCGCTTCGCCCGCCGCCTCGCGCCCGCGCCCGGTCTGCTCGCGGACCATGGACGCGCGCTCCGCCGGAGCGTGGCGGAGGTGGCGCCAGACCTGCTGCATTCGAACGGCATCAAGACGCACCTGCTCAGCGCGGCCACGGCGGGCCTGCCGCTGAAGCGGGTGTGGCACATCCATGACTTCCTGAGCGAGCGCCCCCTGGTGCGCCGCGCCCTGCGGGTCCTGTCGCCGCTCGCGTCCGCGGCCATCGCCAACTCGGCGGCGGTGGGAGACGACGCGAAGCAGGTGCTGTTCCGCGTCCCCGTCCACGTCATCTACAACGGCGTGGACACCGCCCGCTTCTCACCGGGCCCATCCGAGGCCGCGCGGCTGGACACCCTGGCCGGGCTGCCCGAGGCCCCCGAAGGAACGCTCCGCGTGGGGCTGGTGGCCACCTATGCCCGCTGGAAGGGGCAGGACGTCTTCATCGAGGCGGCGGCGGCGCTGACGCGGCTGTACCCCGCCCTCCCCGTGCGCTTCTTCCTCGTGGGGGCGCCGCTCTACCGGACGCCCGGCTCGCAGTTCTCGGAGGAGGAGCTGCGCAGGCTCATCGCCGCCCGTGGCCTGTCGGACCGCATGGGGCTGGTGCCCTTCCAGGCCCACCCCGCCGCCGTGTACCGGGCCCTGGACGTCTTCGTCCACGCCAGCACGCGCAGGGAGCCCTTCGGCCTCACCATCGCGGAGGCGCTGGCGTGCGGACGTCCCGCCATCGTCTCGCGCGCGAGCGGCGCGGCCGAGGCCCTCACCGACAGCGTGGACGCGCTCATGACGCCTCCGGGCGACGTCCATGCGCTGGTCGACGCGATGCGCGCGCTGCTGGTGGATCCAGCGCTTCGTGAACGGTTGAGCACCGCCGCATGCCACACCGCGGTGGCTCGGTTCTCGCGCGAACGTTACGGCAGCGAAGTGCTGGCCTTGTACCGCTCGCTCGTGCCAGGTGCGTCCACCACTTTGAAGTAGATTCGCCGGCACACCGGCCTTCGGCCCCGGGGCGTGGAGTCCACATCCATTGAAGCGGTCACGCAGGCTCATCACCCTCTCCCACTCCTATGTCGTTGGCCTCAACCGGCGCCTCGCCAATGAGATGGCCCGCGTGGGGGCGGGGACGTGGGACGTCACCACGGTGTCGCCCCGCTTCTTCCACGGGGACCTGAGCCCCCTCGCCCTGCGGCTCGAACCCGATGAGCCCGTCCGGACCGAAGCGGTCCGCGCCTTCTTCAGCCGCTCGCTCCATGCCTTCCTCTACGGGCCCGAGGTGCGGGCACACCTCGCGGGTGGCGCGGACCTGGTGCACGTCTGGGAGGAGCCCTATGTGCTCGCCGGGCTGGAGACGGCGCTGCTCACCCCACGCCGCGTTCCACTCGTGTTCTGCACCGCGCAGAACCTCACCAAGCGCTACCCGCCGCCCTTCGCGCAAGCGGAGCGCTACGTCGTCCAACGCGCCGCGGGCTGGGTGGCCTGGGGAGAAACCGTGCGGGACAACCTCCTCGCCCGTCCCGGCTATCCGGAGCGCCCCTCGCGCGCCATCCCCATGGGCGTGGACGTGGAGCTGTTCCGCCCGGACCGCGCGGCAGGCGAGTCCCTGCGCCAGGAGCTCGGGTGGCGGGAGCCGGGACCTCCCGTGGTGGGCTACCTCGGCCGCTTCGTGCCGGAGAAGGGAGTGCCCCTGCTGATGGCGGCGCTGGACGCGCTCCGCACGCCCTGGCGCGCGCTCGTCGCGGGCGGCGGTCCACTGGAGGGCATGCTGCGGAGCTGGGCGGCGCGGCACGGGGACCGGGTGCGCATCCTCACCGGCGTCCCACACGCGGGCGTGCCCCGCGTGCTCAACGCGATGGACCTGCTGTGCGCCCCAAGCCAGACGACGCCGAGGTGGCGCGAGCAGTTCGGCCGCATGCTGGCGGAGGGCTTCGCGTGTGGCGTGCCCGTGCTCGGCAGCGACTCGGGGGAGGTGCCACGCACCATGGGCGGCGCGGGGCTCGTGCTGCCGGAAGCCTCCGTGTCCGCATGGACGCAGGGCGTGGCCAGCCTGCTGGAGAGCCCCGAGCGCCGGAGCGCGCTGGCCGAGCAGGGACGTGAGCGCGCCGTGCGCCACTTCGCCTGGCCCGTGGTGGCCAGGGCCCACCTGGACTTCTTCACCGAGGTGCTGGACGGGCCGCGGTAACACCCGGCACCTCAGCCCTCCCGCTCCACCACGTCCACGATGGCCTCCGCCATGGCGTCCCACGTCCGGGCCCGAAGCTCCGCCGACAGCGCGGACACGTGGGGAGCCCACGCCGCCGCATGCTCGCGCCACGCCTCCAGCCTCCGGGCCAGGGCGTCCGCGTCCTCCGGCGCGTCCAGCAGCAGGCCCGCCAGCGCGGCGGGATAGCGCTCCGCCACCCCTGCCGAGCGGCTCACCAGCGCGGGCAGTCCGGCGCACAGCGCCTCATGGACGTTCAGCCCATACGCGTCATACCGCGTGGGCGACACCAGCACGTCCGCCGCCGACATCAGCCGAGGCACGTCGTCGCGGAAGCCGAGGAACTGGATGCGCGCGCCCAGCCCCTTCGCCGCGGCCTCGCGCTCCCAGGCCTCGCGCTGCGCGCCCGAGCCCACCACCTTGAGGTCCACGTCCCAGCCGCCGCGCTCGCACAGCCGCGCCCACGCGCGGAAGAGGGTGTCGAAGCCCTTGCGGCGGTCGCCCAGGGCTCCCACGAAGAGCGCCACCGGCCGGGACTCCGGCCAACCCAGGGCCGCGCGGAGCTCTCGCCGCGCCTCCGGAGAGGCCGGGCGGAAGCGCTCCGCGTCCGAGCCCAGGTAGATGACGCGCACGCGCGATGCAGGCACCCCCGTGGCCGCCACCAGGTCGGCCCGCGTGCGCTCCGAGTTCGCGATGATGACGCGCGCGCGCCGCAGCGCCAGCCGCTCCGCCCGCACGTAGTACCGGTGGCTCACCCGGCCCTTGAGCTGGCGCAGCACGCCGCCCGCGGGCTCGGCGGCATAGGCCCCGTGGACGTAGTGGACCCAGTTGGCCGCGGGCACCGGACAGTTGCCCCCGTTCGCCACCACCCGGCCCCCCTCGGCGCGGGTGCGCAGCGCCCAGGCGCGCCCCGCCGCGCTCAGCAGCGGCTCGCCCAGTACGTAGGCGTTGGCGGGCTTGGGCACGCGCACGAAGCGCACGTTGGGGTGGTCCCGCAGCGCGTCCGCCACCCGGTGCGCGACCAGCCGCACGGGGTGGCCCTGTCTCGCCAGCCAGAGCGCGAGCGCCAGGTTGGCCCGGTCCATTCCTCCGGTATCGACGAAGTCACCGGCGATGAGCGTGTAGGGTCTTCGCATGGGCCAGGGCGCCGAAGAGCGCCGCGTTGAGCAACCAGAACTCCATGCCCGTCTGGCTCATGAAGAACGGGTAGCTGAAGGTGAGCGCCAGGGCCCCCAGGTTGTACGCGAAGAGGATGCTGCCCCACAGCCAGAACTCGCCCTCCAGGCTCTCGCGGCTCCGCGCGACCTGGAAGGCCCACGCCAGCGACATCAACACCCCCAGCGGGTACAGCAGGATGCCCAGGATGCCGCCGTCGTAGACCCAGGCGGTCCATTGGATTTCCGCCCACAGCGCCGGCCGCGCCAGGTCGCCGTGGTCGCCGAAGTAGGTGTTGGTCATGCCGTAGCGGCCCAGGCCCGCGCCCAGCGGATACTCGGGCAGGACGTCCTGGAACGTCCCCGTCAGGAAGTAGCCGCGGTTGCGGTGGTACACGTCCTCGGGACTGGCCTCGAAGAGCGAGGCCCACCGCGCCATCACCGCGTCACCGCCGACCGCCACGGCCCAGCCGAAGGTGGCGATGCTGGCGGTCCCCACCACCGCCAGCAAGGCGACGAAGCGCCCCAGCCGGCCGCTCAGCACGAGCACGCCGGCCAGGGCCACCAGACACACCACCAGCATGACGGCGCTGGCGCGGACCTGGGACAGGTAGAGGCCGAAGAGGCCCACCAGGATGCCCGCGACGCTCAGCACGCGCGTCAGCCCACGCCGGGAGGACAGGAGAAAGCCGCCGCCCAGCAGCACGGCGTAGAAGCCGCCGGTGGCCGCGCCGCCCGGGATGTCCGTCAGGCCCATGGGGCGGAACACGCGCACGCCGTCCGCCGTCTCGAACTGGAGGCTGTTCACGTAGCCTTCGCCCTGGCCCTGCACCGCGGACGACAGCGTCGGCTGGAAGCGGCCGGGGAAGTACACCTGGAGCACGCCCACGCCCGCGCTGGCCGCGTTGAAGAAGAAGAGCAGCGCGAGCGTGCGGCGGAACGTCCTGGCATCGATGGTCAGCCGCGTCACCCAGAGCAGCGGCGCGGCGATGGCGAGCTGGATGCCGATTTGCGCCAGCGCCGCCAGCGGGGCGCCGGTGCCAGGGTTGAAGAACTGGAGCACCGTGACGACCAGCGCCGCCATGATGAAGGGCAGCGCCGGGTGCTTCAGGCTCCGCCCCCTCACCAGCACGAGCAGCAGCAGGCTGATGCTGAACGCCAGCACCCGCACCGCGACGCGGAGCGGTGCGATGGCCTCCACCAGCAGCGCGAGCTGACAGCCGATGAGCAGGCAGACGAAGAGCGGCACCAGCTGGCTCGAAGCCAGCAAGCCGCCCGGGGCCGCCTCCCCCCGCGCGTTCGTCCCGGGCGCATCCGGGACGCGGCGCACGAAGCGGCGCTTGAGCACCCCCGGCCCCTGGAGTTGGGGCCGTGCCGCGCCTGTCGGCGAAGGCCCCTTCACGCGCGAGCCTCCTGCCCCGAGAGCGTGCGCACCGCGTCCTCCAGGCGCCGGAAGAAGTCCCCCGCGTCGCTCAGCGCCGCCGCGCGAGCCGGCCCCGCGGAGCCCAGCCAGCTCCGCGTCTGGGGCTCCTCGATGAGCCGCTTCAGGGCCTGGGCCAGGGGCTCCGGCTCGGGAGGCACGAGCACGCCGCACGTGTCGTCCACGATCTCCAGCGCGCCCCCCATCGCCGTGGTGACGACGGGCAGCCCCGCCTGGAGCGCCTCGACGAAGGCGAGGCCGAAGGGCTCCGGCCCCACGTTGGGCTGACAGTGGAGGTCCGCCGCGCGCAGCAGCCACGGCACGTCCCCGCGCTGCCCCAGAAAGCCCACGCGCCCCTCCAGCCCCAGCTGCGCCACCTGGGCCCGCAGCCCTTCCAGGTAGGCGGCTTCCTCCGGCCGCTGGGCGCCGCCTGCAATCCACGCACGCCAACCCGGGGTCCCCCGGAGCCGGCCCAGTGCCTCCAACAGCAGGCGCTGCCCCTTCCACTCCTGCATGCGGCTGGCCGACAGGATGACGACGTCGTCCTCGGCGGCCCCCAGCGACTCGCGCAGCCGCGCGCGCGTGGGCGCCGCGGGCATGGGCGAAGGCGTGGGCAAGGGGCAGTGACTCACGCGGAAGGGGACGCGCGGGTAGACGGACGCCAGCGTGCCCGCGGAGAAGCGGCTGTTGGAGAGCACCAGGTCCGGCGGCGTGACGCGTGCCCACCGCTCCAGCCAGTGCCGCCCCGACAGCGCGTCATGCTGGAAGAAGACGAGCGGCACGCCCGCCACGCGCGCCACCGGACCGAACAGGGCCTGGGGCCAGATGGCGTGGCAGATGACCGCGTCATGACGCCCGCCGCGCAGCAGCTCGCGCAGCACACTCCGCGCGCGCCACACGGACCACGGCCGGCCCGCCCGCGTGGGCCCCAGCAGGTGCAGCTCCGCGCCCGCGTCACGCAGCTCGCGCGCCAGCCGGCCCTCGAAGCAGAGCGCGAACGCATGGGACAACGCGGGGTGGTGGTGCTGCTCGCGCGCCACCGTGTGCAGCAGCGCCTCGATGCCGCCGTAGAGGTTGCCGCTGGAGACGTGCAGCACCCGCATGGAGCGCCTCATGCATTCCCCGCCAGGCCCCGCGAGAGGAGTGTGGCCGTCTCGGCGGGCGCGGGCCGGCCGAGCGCCTCGGCGTAGAGGGACAGGCTGCGCCAGGCCATGACGTCATGGCGGAACTCGGCCACCGCGCGCTCCCGGGCCGCGCGGCCCAGCCGCCGCGCCAGCCCGGGCTCCTCCAGCAGGCGCCGCGCGGCTGCTGCGAGCGCGGCCGCGTCTCCGACAGGCACCGTCAGCCCCGTCTGTTCGTGCAGGCTCACCCACGCGACCCCCGAGTGGGGAATCGCCGTGTTGAGCACGGGCAGGCCGCTGGCCATGGCCTCTACCTGCGACAGCCCATAGGCCTCGCTGCGCGCGTCACCACAGAACCAGAGCGCGGTGGCCGCCCGGAGCGCGCCCACCAGCGCGTCCGGAGGCAGGTAGCCGGCCCACGTCACCCGGGACTCCACGCCCAACACGCGCGCGCGCCGCCGGGCCTCGGCCTCCAGCGGGCCCTGCCCCACCACGACGAGGCGGCCCGGCACACGGGCCAGGGCCTCCAGCGCGGTGAACAGCCCCTTGTAGTAGACGAGCCGCCCCACCATGAGCCACAGCGGCGCCCCCGCGGCCTCTTCACGCCAGCGCGCCTCCGCGTCGAGCGCGGCGGCGGAGGGCTGGAGGTAGGGCGCCAGGTCCAGCCCCAGCGGCAGCGCGCGCACCTTGCCGCGGAAGGCGCGCAGCAGCGGCGAGCCCGGCACATAGGCGTCGCTGGTGGCCAGCACCCTCCGGGCGCGCGCGTAGAGCAGCGCCTCGAAGGGCTTGAAGAGCGCGCCGGCCACCTTCTGCCGGATGACGTCGCTGTGGTGGGTGATGAAGACGGGCGGCAGCCGGCGCACCATGTCCAGCGCCAGCACCAACGTCGGGTTGGGCGTGTGCAGGTGCACCACGTCCACGCCCCGGGCCAGCGCGCGGCCCAGCACGCGCGGCAGGTCCGGCAGGACGTCCATGCGCGCCACCGAGGCCAGCCGCCCCAGGCGCACCACCCGCACCGGCCCGTCCCACTCCTCGCGCGTGGGGCTGCGGCCGTGGAACTCGTGGCTGGTGCCCTGGCCATCCACGGCGTGGTTGGCGCACAGCACCTCCACCTGCGCGCCCAGCGCCGCCTGCGCGCGCGCCAGCGTCTGCACGTGGGCCTCCATGCCGCCCGACGCGGGTGGATAGAACTTGCCCAGGTGCAGCACCCGGAGCCCCGCCCCCGCCATCGGGCCGCTCACGACTGGGCCACCCCGTCCTTGGGCTCCTCCCCGTACTGGCCATAGCCCTGGTAGCCCAGGTACGAGTCGCCATAGCGCGGCGCGGAGAGGTCCACGTCATTGAGGATGGCGCCGTACATGCGCGCCTGCACGTCCGCCAGCGAGCGCAGCGCGCGCCGCGCCGACTCGCGGTTCGTCTTGCCCGCCTTCAGCACCAGCACCACCCCATCACTCTGGGTGGCCAGCACCGCCGCGTCCGCCACCGCGTTGATGGGCGGGCTGTCCAGGATGACGCGGTCGAAGCGCTCGGTGGCGGCCTTCAGCAGGTCCGAGAAGGCCTGGGTGTGCAGCAGCTCCGCCGGGTTCGGCGGCAGCGGGCCACACGGCAGCACGAAGAGGCCGGGCACCTCGGTGCTCTTCACCGCCGCGTCGAGCGTGCCCTCACCCACCACCAGCGAGGAGATGCCCACCTCGTTGGGCACCCCGAAGGCGCGGTGCAGGCGCGGCCGGCGCATGTCGGTGTCCAGCAGCAGCACCCGGTTGCCGCTCTGGGCCATGGCCACGCCCAGGCTGACGCAGGTGGTGGACTTGCCCTCCTGCGGGCCGCTGGACGTCACCACCAGCGTCTTGAACGGATTGTCCGGCGACATGAACAGCAGGTTGGTGCGGATGGCGCGGCAACACTCCGCCGCCGTCGACTTGGGCTCGCGGTGGACGTGCAGGTCCCGGTCGCGCGGGGCCATGCTGCCGTCGAGCCGCGGCATGACGCCCAGGAAGGCCAGCCCCAGCCGCTCCTCCACGTCCGTCTGCGTGGCCACGCTGTTCTCCAGCAACTCCAGCAGCACCACCACGCCCAGGCCCGCCAGCAGCCCCATCACCAACCCCACCGCCAGGTTGCGGCGCACGTGCGGCTTCACTGGCAGCAGGATGGGCCGCGCCGGGTCCAGCACGCGCACGTTGCTGGTGCGCAGCATGCCCGACAGCTCGATGTCCTTCAGCCGCTTCGCCACCAGCTCGAAGAGGCGCTGGTTGTTGTCCGAGTCCCGCTGGAGCCGGTCGAACTCGATGGCCTTCTTGTTCACGAGGAAGGCCTCCGCCTTCTCCGCCTCCAGCAGGCGCACCAGGTTCTTCTCCTGCGCCACGGCCTCCGCCAGCGCCGTCTCCGCGCCGCGCACGACGTTGGCCAGGCTCTTGAGGAAGTCCTCGCGCACCACGGACAGCTTGCGGTGGCACTCCAGCAGCTTCGGGTGCTCGGCCAGGTAGCGCTCCTCCAGCTCCGCGCACGACATGCGCAGCTCGGTGTAGCTGCGCCGCAGGTCCTGGATGGGGCCCTCGGTGGCGCCCGACAGCGCCTCCGCCCACGTCTCGTCCTCGGGAGACGCCTTGCGCAGCCGGTGGATGGCCTCCACGCGCGCCTGCTGGACGGCAATCTGGATACGCACCTCGGTCAGCTTCAGGTTGAAGCTGTTGATGCGCTCGCTGACGATGCTCATCCGCGACTCGAGCGACGTGGACAGCATGTCCGCGTCCTTCTTGAAGTCGTAGACGGCCATCTCGCTGGAGCGGGACTGGGCCTCCAGCTCGGCCAGCCGGCCCTCCAGCCAGTCGCGCGCGTCCTCCGTCGTCCGCAGCTTGAGGGCCAGGTTCTCCGCCATGTACGCGGCGGCCACCTCGTTGGCCAGGAGCGCCGCGCGCTTGGGGTCGAAGTCGTCCACCGCGATGTTCATCACCCGCGAGTCCCTGGCGGGAATCACCCGGATGCGCGACTGGAGCGCCGACACCGCGTCGATGCCCTGCATCGCCTGCAGCCGCACCTTCTCGTCCGCGACGTGCTCCAGCCCCAGGAAGCCCGCGTCCGTGCTCAGCCCCAGCTTGTCCACCACCCGGCCCGCCACCGCGCGCGAGGTGATGATCTGGCTCTGCGTGGCGTAGTACTCCTTGTTGAACCAGTAGTTGCTGCGCTCCTCCCCCATCACCTCCTTCACCTCCCCGTCCAGGAAGCGAGGCGCCATCACGTCGATGATGAGCGAGGCGCTGGCGGAGTAGACCTTCGGCTGGCGCAACGTGTAGGCGGCCATGAGCGCGACCACCACCACCGCCACGCCCAGGACGACCCACTTGCGGCGCCACACCGTGCGCACGTGCTGCATGAGGCCCGCGGGCGTCAGGCCGCTGCTGGCTGGGTCGAAACCGGTTCCATCCACGTAACGTCTCCCTGCCATTCCCAGTGCGGCGCCGAGTGCTGGCGACGTCCGGCCGACCTTCACCCACACGCTCGGGAATCGCCGCGAGCGTGCCGTGTCCCAGCGGGGTTGTCCATCGTTCCGCAGTCGCCTGGATGCCCTCCATCCCCCCAGGGGCGGGAGCGTCACGCGCGCGCCTACCCAGGCTGTGCTACTCAGCCCGGCGTGACGCCACCGCTTTCCTTCGTCCTCCCCTTCTCGCCCGGCACCGCGGACACCGTCTCCCGCTTCGCCCTCGCGCTCCCCGCAAGCGCCGAGGTCATCCTCGCCGGCGAAGGCCCCGTCAGCGCCGCCTCGCCCAACGTCCACGTGCTCAGCGTACCCGGCGGCAAGGGCGCCGCCATCCGCGCAGCGCTGGCGCGGGTGACGGGCGCGGTGACGGTGCTCCAGGATTCGGACACGTCCTATTCGCAGGACGTCTATGAGGCGCTGGTGCGTCCCATCCAGGCGGACGCCGCGGACGCCGTCTTCGGGCTGCGCACGGCGCCGGGGCTCGCGCCGGAGCTGCTGGCGGACCGGGCCCTGGGGCACTTCGCCCGCTTCGTCACCGACGTGGCGTTGACGGACCCGCTCACCAGCCTGCGCGCCTTCCGCACCGAGGCGGTGCGCTCCGTCACCCTCACCAGCGACGACGACGCGGTGGACGCGGAGCTGGTGGTGAAGCTGGCCGCGCAGCTCTTCCGCCTCACCGAGGTGACGCTGCCGCCCAGCGCGGTGCCCCGCAGGACGCCCGCGGCGCACCTGTCCCGGCTGCGGACGCTGGTCCGCTACGCCACCGTCCGCGACGACGCGGACAACCAGCACGAGGGCTACACCACGCTGGAGCGCATGGACGGCGCCGTCCACTACAACCAGTGGCTGGGCCGCCGCTTCCGCGAGCACCTGGGCCGCCGGGTGCTGGAGATTGGCGCCGGCATCGGCACGGTGACGCGGGAGCTGGAGTCCGGGCGGGAGCTGCTCATCGCGCTCGAGGTGGAGCGCTTCTACGTGGACCGGCTGAAGAACCTCTTCCGCGGCAAGCCGCACGTCCGGCCGTACCTGTCCGACGTGGCCCTGGCGGACTGGGAGGCGCTCCAGGCGGAGCGGCTGGACACCATCGTCCTGTCCAACGTGCTGGAGCACATCCCGGACGACGGGGCCGCCGTGCGCCGGTTCCGCCAGATTCTGACGCCGGGTGGCCGGGTGGTCATCCTGGTGCCCGCGCTGCAACAGCTCTTCGGGGCCATCGACGAGGCCGTGGGCCACCACCGCCGCTACACGCCCGCCACGCTGCGCGCGGTGCTGGAGGAGAACGGCTTCCTGGTGGAGACGCTGGAGTG
>Ga0182745_1000682_pt1 | contig 35792 bp, 33 predicted proteins | sample eDN3rd30CKraftBY_FD_128523 | JGI IMG/M metagenome (GOLD analysis project Ga0182745, IMG submission 128523) | Enriched backyard soil microbial communities from Emeryville, California, USA - eDNA 3rd pass 30_C Kraft BY (version 2) (version 2) | ecosystem: Environmental > Terrestrial > Soil >...
AGCGCGGCGGTATAGCCGTAGCCGCCGGCGATGTTCAGGACGAGGTCGCCGGACTGGAGGTCCAGCACTTCCATCATCTTGCCCAGCGTGCGCGGCTCGAACAGCACGCGGCCCGCGCCCAGTTCGATGTTATGGCCCGCATAGGCCACGTCACGGAGGGTTTCCGGCACGAACTGCTCGCGCGGGACGTTGAGCATCGCCTCGATGACGGGATAGCTGGTCACATCGTTCGGACGGACCTGGGTGTCGACCATCATGGTGCGGCGTTGCGCGAAATCGGTCATTCTGCGAACCCTGCTTTCGGTTGCTTTCGCGCCCTATTGCCACGAAAAAACCGCCTCGGCAACGTCACCCTCGCGCTGAGGGGCATCATGGCCGTGATCCTGCGGCGTTCATGCCCCGGTCGCGGCGCGCTCGCGCCACTCCATCACCATCTGGGTCTGGGTGACGATCGCCGCGACCTTGCCATCGCCCCGGGTGATCGTGCTTTGCCAGATCATCGTGGTGCGGCCCTTGTGCAGCGCGACGCAGCGGCCGCGCGCCACATCGCCGATGCGGATCGGGCGCAGGAAATTCGTCTTGCTTTCCATGGTGGTGGTGGCCTGACCCGGCCCCAGATTGATCGTCGCCGCTGTGCCGCCCAGATTGTCGGCAAAGCCGAGGATCGCGCCGCCATGCAGAACGCCATTGCGGTTCGAAAGCTCGGCCGTCGCCTCCATCACGGCCATGACCTCGTCAGGATTGGCCGAAATCAGCCGGAAGCCAAGGAAATGGGCGAAGGCGGGCTGCGCAGCAGCGGCGCTTTGCTGCCGGTCGAGGTCATGCATGGTCATCTCGCTTTTTCGCTATGCTGGACCGTGGGCGCAAGGGCGTCAAGCGATGGCCGGGCCTGCGGCGGCGCCGCGCATGGACATCGGCTGTTCCGAAAACGGGCAGATCGGAGCGGAGGCGGGCAGCCGAGGCGCGGCGCGGGAACTATCCGTTGTTTTCCGTCGGGTCTCTGCGCAACATCCCCTTGTTGGTTCGCGCCGCATCCGGGTCGGTCGCGGCCGCATGACAGGATGAGGGAATGATCCCACGCACCAGGCTGCCCGATGGAGAGACGGTTCCCGCGCTGGGGCAGGGAACATGGATGATGGCCGAGGAGCTTGACGACCGCGAGGCCGAGCTGGCGGCGCTCCGCCGGGGCCTCGACCTCGGCATGACGCTGATCGACACGGCCGAGATGTATGGCGAGGGCGCGGCCGAGGAGCTTGTCGCCGAGGCCATCGCCGACCGCCGGGACGAGGTCTTTCTGGTCAGCAAGGCCTATCCCTGGCATGGTTCCGCCCGCGAATTGCCGCTGGCCTGCGCGCGCAGCCTCAAGCGGCTGGGAACCGACCGGATCGACCTTTACCTGCTGCATTGGCGGGGCAAGGTGCCGCTGGCGGAGACCATCGCCGCGATGGAGAAGCTGCGCGATCAGGGCCATATCCGGCATTGGGGCGTCAGCAATTTCTCGATCGCGGACATGGAGGAGCTGATGCAGGCCGGCGGCTGGCGCTGCGCGGCGAATCAGATCCTCTACAACATGACCCGGCGCGGCCCGGAATGGGATCTGTTGCCCTGGCTTGACCGCGGCGGGATCCCCGCCATGGCCTATAGCCCGGTCGAGCAGGGGCGGCTGGCGTCGCATCCGCAACTGGTCCGCATGGGGGCGGAGCTGGGCCTCAGCGCCGCGCAGCTTGCTTTGGCATGGGTGCTGAACCGGCCGGGGATGATCGCGATTCCCAAGGCAGGTCGGGTCGAACATGTCGAGCAGAACCAGCGCGCCGTCGCCCTTGGCCTGCCGCGCGACGTGGTGCTTGAGCTTGACGACCTTTTCGCGCTTCCTCCCGGCCCCCGCCCGCTCGAGATGATCTGAACCGGGCGGCATTGACGGCGGCGGTCCGAGGGCTTCTTTTGGGGCAGCCCCGTTCGGACGAAGGGGGCCAACAAGACTGGAGGCTTTCCTATGCTCAAGGGCATTGATCCGCGCATTTCACCCGAACTGCTCTATGTGCTGGCGCAGATGGGACATGGCGACGATCTGGCAATCGTGGACCAGAATTTTCCCGCGACCAGCATCGCCCGCGGCCTGCCCCATAACCGGGTGTTGACGATCGGGTCGCGCCTGAACGTCGCGGTGACGCTGGTGACGAACCTGATGCCGCTCGATCCCTTCGTGCCCGCGGCTGCGACGACGATGCAGGTGGTCGACGACCCCGAGGCGGTGCCCGAGGCGATCGCCGAAACCATCCCGATCATCGAACGCGCGGGTTCCTCGCTGCAATCGATCGACCGCTTCGGCTTCTATGACTACGCGCGGGCGAGCTTTGCGATCCTGCAATGCGTGGACACCCGGCTTTACGCCAACATCATCCTCAAGAAGGGCGTCCTGCCCCTGATTGCCCGCTGAGGCGGGGATTCTAGCAGGCGGGCGCCGGCTCGGGCCGTCCCATCAGGTCGAGGCCGCGCGCAGTCGGGGCATTCCAGGTCCTGGTGTGCCGCGTCGCGCCCGAGGGGTTCGTCCCGATCATCGAGCCGCCCGTGCCCCCTGTCCATCCGGTCGAGCCGGAATTCGAGGGTGCCGTGCCATCGCTGGTCGCGGCCTCGGGCGTCGCCGGCTCGGCCTTGGCGGCGGCGGGCGGGCAGTTCCCGGGTTCCGCGGCGGCGGTCCTTGTTGCCCCTTCGGCCGGAGCAGGCGTGGCGGGTGCTTCGGTCCCCGCCGGCGCCGTGACGGGCGCGGGTGGCGGGGTCGGCGCGGTCTGGGCCGAAACCGGCGCGGCGGCTGACGCGGCCAGAAGGCCGATGACAAGCAGGCGGGGCAGGAAATGGCTGTGCATGGGCTGTTCCCTCCGTGATGGCAGGGGAACGCGCGGTGCCGGCGACGGTTCCCCCACCTGCCGGGGGATCAGGCCACGGTGATACCCGGCGCCCCCGCTTCGGTCCTGCCGATGATCGCGGCCAGCGGAAAGCCCGCGGCGCGGATCTGGCTCAGCAGATCCTCGGCCGCCTCCGGCGCGCAGGAGACGAGAAGCCCGCCCGAGGTCTGGGGATCGGTCAGCAAGGCGCGCCGCCAGTCGGGCAGACCGGCGGGCAGCGTCACCTCGGCGCCATAGGCGGCCCAGTTCCGGGTCGAGGCGCCGGTGAAGAACCCCGCCTCGGCCAGTTCCGCCGCGCGGCTCAAAAGTGGCAGGCGGTCAAGGTCCAGCCGCAGGCGCAGGCCTGCACCGCGCGCCAGTTCCAGCCCGTGACCGAGGATGCCGAAGCCGGTCACATCGGTGATCGCGTGGACATCCGCCCGCTTCGCCAGATCGCTGCCGATCCGGTTCAACGTGGTCGCGCTCGCCACCATCTCGTTGATGCCGGCCTCGTCCAGCGCGCCCTTCTTGATCGCGGCGGAATAAATGCCGACGCCGAGGCCCTTGGTCAGGATCAGCGCGTCACCGGGTTTCGCATCGGCATTGCGGCGCAATTCGGACGGGTGGCAGAGGCCGATCACGGCAAGGCCGTAGATCGGCTCGGGCGCGTCGATGGAATGGCCGCCGGCGACGGGGATCCCGGCCTCGGCGCAGATCTCGCGCCCGCCTTCGAGGATCTCGCGGATCTGGGCCGGGGCCAGCTTGTCGATGGGCATGCCAAGGATCGCCAGCGCCATGATCGGCCGCCCGCCCATGGCATAGATGTCCGAGATCGCGTTCGTCGCGGCGATGCGGCCGAAGTCGCGCGGATCGTCCACCATCGGCATGAAGAAATCGGTCGTGGCGATGACGCAGGTATTGTCATCGACCTGCCAGACCGCCGCGTCATCCGCCGTCTCGGTCCCGACCAGAAGCTGCGGAAAGACCTGCGTGACGGGCTGATCCGCCAGCAGTTCCCGTAGGACCGAGGGGGCCAGCTTGCAGCCGCAGCCGCCGCCATGGGCCAGCGATGTCAGGCGGGGGTGTTCGTTCATCTCATTGCTCCTTCTTGGCGCGCGGGTCGGTCAGTTGGCGCACCGTAACGTAGAAGCCCGGCACCAAGAAGATGCCAAGGAAGGTCGCGGCGATCATGCCGCCCATCACCCCGATCCCGATCGAGTTCTGCGCCCCCGCGCCCGCGCCCCGGGCGACCGCCAGCGGCAGCACGCCAAGGATGAAGGCCAGCGAGGTCATCAGGATCGGGCGAAGCCGCTGGCGTGCGGCCTCGATCGCGGCCTCGACCGCCGTGCGCCCGCTGTCCTGCAACTCGCGCGCGAACTCGACGATCAGGATGGCGTTCTTCGCCGCAAGTCCGATGGTGGTGAGGATGCCGACCTTGAAATAGACGTCATTCGCCTGACCGAAGCTCAGGGCCGCGATCACCGCGCCGAGGACGCCCACCGGCACCGCCAGCATGACCGAGAAGGGGATCGACCAGCTTTCGTAAAGCGCCGCCAGCGACAGGAACACCACAAGGGCGGACAGCGCGAACAGATAGGGGGCCTGATTGCCCGCCTGCCGCTCCTGATAGGAGAGGTCGGTCCAGGCAAGGCCGTAGCCACCCGGAAGCGCCGCGACCATCTCTTCCATCGCGTCCATTGCCGTGCCGGAGCTGACGCCAGGACCGGGCTGCCCCTCGATCGAGATGGCGTCGATCCCGTCGATGCGGGCAAGGCGCGGCTCGACCGGTTCCCAGCGGATGGTCATGAAGGCCTTGAAGGGCACCATCTCGCCATCCGAGTTGCGGGCATACCAGCTGTCCACGTCCTCGGGCTGCATCCGGTTCTCGGCCCGGCCCTGCACCACGACCGGCCGCAACTGCGCGCCAAGTGCGAAATCGTTGACCTCGGTTCCCGAGAAGATCGTCGACAGCATCGAGTTCACCGCCGGGACCGAGACGCCGAAGCTTTCCGCCTTCTGCTGGTCGATGTCGATCCTGAGCGCGGCCTCGTCCTCCGAGGCGCCGCTTTCGGTATTCTGGACGCGGCTGTCCTGCCCGGCATTCTGCTCCAGCAGATCGGCGGCGGCGGTCAGTTCCTCGATCCCGCCGCCGGACTGGTCGAGCAGGTAGAAGGTGAAGCCCGACGAATTGCCCAGACGCGGGATCGCGGGCGGCTGCAGGAAGGTGATCCGCCCGGCGCGATGGCCCGCGAAATGCGCATTCGCCCGCTGCGCCACGGCCGAGGCCGAAAGCGTGCTGTCGCTGCGCTGGTCGAAATCATGCAGCTTGACGAAGATCATGGCCTGGTTCTGCGCCGTGCCGGAGTAGCCGAAGCCCATGGCGACAAAGACCGATTCCACGGCGGCCTTCTCGTCGTTCAGCATATAGGCCTCGATCTCCTGCACCACGGCGGCGGTCTGCTGCGCGGTCGAGCCTTCGGTCAGGGTGATCCGCGATTGCAGCACACCCTGATCCTCGGTCGGGATGAAGGTCGTGGTCAGCCGCCCGAACATGTCCAATGCGGCAAAGCTGATCAGGGCCAGCACGATCATCACCAGGAAGGGGCGACGGAGGGTCCGGCGCACGGTCGCGGTATAGCCGCGCGTCACCCGGTCGAAGCCGTGGTTGAACCAGCGCGCCGGGGCAAAGCGTATCTCGCCATGCGCGGGCCGCAGCAGGCTTGCGCACATCGCGGGCGTCAGGATCAGCGCGACCAGCAGCGAAAGCGTCATGGCCGTGATGATCGTGACCGAGAATTGCCGGTAGATCACCCCGGTCGAGCCGGCCATGAAGCCCATCGGCAGGAACACGGCCGACAGGACCAGCGCGATCCCGACCAGCGCGCCGCTGATCTGGCCCATGCTCTTTTCGGTGGCCTCGACGGGGCCGAGGCCGTCCTCGGCCATGACGCGCTCGACATTCTCGACCACGACGATGGCGTCATCGACCAGAAGGCCGATGGCGAGGACCATGGCGAACATGGTCAGCGTGTTCACCGAATATCCCAGCGCGGCCAGCATTCCGAAAGTGCCGAGCAGCACCACCGGGATCGCGACGATCGGGATCAGCGTCGCGCGCCAGTTCTGCAGGAACAGCAGGATGACGAGGAAGACCAGCACGATGGCTTCCAGCAGCGTGTGATAGACCTTCTCGATCGAGAGTTCGACGAAGGGCGCGGTGTCATAGGCGATATGGATCTCGACGCCCTCGGGCAGGGCGTTCTTCAGCCCCTCCAGCGTGGCGCGCACGCCCTCGGCCGTCTCGACCGCGTTCGCCCCGGTGGCGAGGTTCACCCCGAAGCCCGAGGCGTTCATGCCGTTGAAGCGGGAATCGCGGCCATAGCTGGTCTGGCCGATCTCGACCTCAGCCACGTCGCCAAGGCGCACGGCGGCGCCGTCCGATCCGGTTTTCAGCAGGATGTTCTGGAAATCGTCGACCGAGGTGAGCTGGCTTTGGGCAGTGATCGTCGCGGTGAATTGCTGGCCCCGGACGACCGGCTGGCTGCCCAGATCCCCGACCGAGACGGTGCTGTTCTGCTGCGCGACGGCGGTGGTGATGTCGGTGGGCGTCAGCTGGAACTGTGCGAGGCGCAGCGGGTCCATCCAGATCCGCATGGCATAGCCCGAACCGAAGACATTGACGCCGCCGACCCCTTCGGCGCGCTTCACCGGCCCCTCGACCACCTGCTCCAGCAGGTTCCCGAGTTCGATGGTCGAATGCGTGCCGGTGGTCGAGACCAGCGCGCCCACCATCAGGATCGACGAGGAGGACCGGGTGACGTTGACGCCGTCATTCTGGACCGGCGTGGGCAACCGCCCCTCGACCGAGCGGACTTTGGATTGCACCTCGTTCAGGGCATCGACCGGATCGACGCTGTCGTCGAAGGTCATGGTGATCGTCGCGCGCCCCTGCGAGGAGTTCGAGACGGTATAGAGCAACCCGTCAAGCCCGGTCAGCGCGTCCTCGATCGGGGTCGTGACCGAGTTCTGGACCGCCCGCGCCGTGGCCCCGGAATAGTTCGCGGTAATGCGGATCGTGGTCGGCGCGATGTCGGGATATTGCGAGACGGGCAGGCCCAGCAGCGACCAGCCGCCAATCAGCATGGTCACGATGGCCAGAACCCAGGCGAAAACCGGGCGGTGGATGAAGAAGCGGGCCATCAGTTGCCGCCCGCGGCTTTTTCCGGCGCATCCGGCGCATCAGCCGGGGCGGGTTCCGTTCCTTCGGCCTCGACCTCGCGGACCACGCCTTCCTCGTCGATGCGGACGGGGACGGTCGTGACCTTGGCGCCGACGCGCAGGTTGTCGAGCCCGTCCAGCACCAGCTGCTCGCCCGGACTGATGCCTTGGTTGACGACCCAGCTGTTGCGATAGGTGGTCTGCGCGCTCAGCGTGACCTGCTGTGTCTCGCCGTCGCGCACGACAAAGGCGGTCAATGTTCCGTCCGAGGCGCGGCGCGTCGCGCGCTGCGGCACCAGCACGGCGCGGGTCGATCCCAGCGTCATCTCGACGCGCAGGAACTGGCCGGGCAGGATCAGCCGGTCGGGATTGTCGAATTGCAGCCGGATCGGCACCGTCCCGGTCGTCGGCGAAACCGCGATGCCGGGGCTGACGATGCGGCCCGCGCCCTTGTATTCCTCGCCGGTTTCCAGCGTCAGCTGCGCCTGAACCTCGCCGGTGCGGGTCAGGCGGCCACGGTCGATCTGGGCGCGGTTGCGCAGGATGCTGGCGCTCGATTCCGAGACGTCGACATAGATCGGGTCAAGCTGGGTGATCGTCGTCAGCGCCTCGGACTGGCTCGCGGTCACGAGATCGCCCACCGACACTTCGGCCACGTCGGCCATGCCGTCGATCGGGCTGGTGATCCGGGTGCGGTCCAGCGAAAGCTGGGCCGAATCGCGCGCGGCCTCGGCGGCTTTCAACGCGGCCTCGGCCTGTTTCAGCGCGACTTCGGCGGCGGCGCGGTCGACGGCCGAGACGCCCGACCCTTCCAGCCGGCGATAGCGCGTCACGGTATTCTCGGCCTCGGTCAGGCTGGCCTCGGCCCCCGCCACCGCCGCATCGGCCGCGGCCAGCGCGGCGGCCAGCGTCTCGGGGTCGATGCGGAACAGCAGATCGCCCGCCTTGACCGGGCGGGCGGGATCATAGCTGATTTCGAGGATCTCTCCGCCGACCTGTGGACGGATCCCGGTCTGTTGATAGGCGATGGCTCGGCCGGGCAGGGTGATGGTATAGGGCACATCCTCTTCCGAGGTGATCATGACCCCGACCTCGCGGGGGCCTTGCTGGCCGCCCTGACGGTGCTGGGCCAGTGCCGGTGTCGCTGCCAATACCGGAACAAGCAGCAGCGCCGCCCATTTCGACATCGTTTGGCCAAAAGTCATCTGCCGATCCTTGCGGTTGGGTGTGAGCGACTCTCTAGCCGCTGAACCCCAATGGCAAGTAAATGGCAGCGGCGCCGGTCATCACGGATTCGCCATCGGCCGTGAAGGGCGCGCGGGCCGCGTCAGAAATCGACGCAGATGCCCTTCTTTTCATAGTCGCCGAAGCGCACGGGTTCGGGACCGTCGCGCCCGCCAAGCTCGGTCGGCAGGTCGAGGGGCGGGGCATTGCGGCGACGCTCCTCTGCCTCGGCGAGGGCGCGCGCTGCCGCGGGCGGCAGTTCCTTGCGGTCGGTCATGGCGGTTTTCCCTGCATCACGCTAAACCCGGCTAATCTAGGCAAGGTGAAGCATTTGAACAAGACGCGCAGGACGGCACATGCCGCAGGGTCCGGCAAACGCATGGAAAGCGGCGATCCCGCACGGCAGGGGGCGCTGCGACTGCTTCAGGCGGTCGAGGAGGGCGCGACGCTTGATGAGGCGTCCGGCCTGACCGAGGCGCTGCCGCCCTCCGCCCGCGCCCGCGCCCGCCGCCTCGCGCTGGAGGTGCTGCGGCGGGGCGACCGCGCCGATGCGCTGCTGGCCCCGATGCTGGCCCGCAAGCCCCGCCCCGATATCCGCCGCATTCTGCGCCTTGCCACGGTCGAGATGCTGGCTTTGGGCGAGGCGCCGCATGGCGCGGTCAACGCCGCCGTGACGCTGTGCCGGGGCCTTGGCGGCAAGGGGCAGGCCGCGGCGGGCATGGTCAATGCGGTGCTGCGCAAGGTCGCGGCTGCCGGCGATGACTGGGCCGCGTTGCAACCCCGCCGCCTGCCCGACTGGCTGCGCGGTCCGGTGGCCGGTCAATGGGGCGAGGCGGTCGCCATGGCGATCGAGGCCGCGCATGAGGCGGGCGCCCCCCTCGACCTCACGCCGAAATCCGGCGAGGCGCCCGGCGAGGCGCTGCCGACCGGCTCCTTCCGTCAGCCTGCGGGCACGCAGGTCAGCGCCCTGCCGGGCTATGAGGCCGGCGAATGGTGGGTGCAGGATGCGGCGGCGGCACTGGCGGTGCGGGTGCTGGACCCGCAACCGGGCGAGCGTATCGCCGATCTTTGCGCCGCGCCGGGCGGCAAGACCATGCAGCTTGCCGCCGCCGGGGCCGAGGTCGTGGCGCTGGATATTTCCGAATCCCGGCTGGCGCGGGTGGCCGAGAACCTCGACCGCAGCCAGCTTTCGGCGCAGCTCGTCGCGGCGGATGCGCTGGAATGGCGGCCGGACGTGGCCCTTGATGCGATCCTGCTCGATGCGCCCTGTTCGGCGACCGGCACCATCCGCCGCCATCCCGAATTGCCGCTGATCCGCGACGGCAGCGCCCTTCCCGGTCTTGTCGAATTGCAGGCCCGGCTGATCGACCACGCGCTGGAGATCCTGCGTCCCGGCGGGCGGCTGGTTTACGCCACCTGCTCGCTGCTGCCGGCCGAGGGCGAGGACCAGATCGCTGCCGCTCTTGCCCGCCACCCCGAGGTCGAGATCGAACCGGCGGAAGCGCCCGGCATCGACCCGGCATGGCTGACGCCTGAAGGTGCGTTGCGGCTGCGCCCGGACCTGTGGCCGGATCGCGGCGGCATGGACGGCTTCTTCATTGCGCGCTTGCGGAAAAGGCTTGCAAAGTCCTAAACTTGCCGCGTCCCAGCGAGTGCGGCAGAGATGAATGACACGCCCTCCCCCCGCGGCTTCCTGCGCCGGCCCGAGCCGAAGGCGATCGGCCATGCCGGCCGGGGCGAGCAGATCATCGCGGGCGGGATCCATCTGGGCGGCATGACGCTGAGCGGCGATTTCTTCGCCGCCAGTGTGACGCCGACCATCGCGGCGGAATTGCATGGCTTCGGCTGGCTCGACGATCTGGCGGCGGTCGGCTCGCCCAAGGCGCGCTCGGTCGCGCAGGGCCATGTCTTGCGCTGGCTGCGCGGCCATCGCGTGCCGCATGGCGATGCGCCGGAATGGCAGGCCGATGTGGCGGGGCGGCGGCTGCTGCGCTGGATCTTCCATGCGGGCATGATCCTGCCCGGTCTGGATCGCGACGGGGCCGAGCCTTATTTCCGCTCGCTCGACCAGCACCTGACCCATCTCAGGGGCAGCTGGTATGACTGCCCCGACGGCCTGCCCCGGCTGGAGGCGCTGGCGGGTCTTGCCGTCGGCGCCATGTCCTTGCGCGACCGCCACGCCATCGCCGGTCCCGCCCTGATCGCGCTGGCCGAGGAAGCGGATGCGATGGGCGTGGGCACGCTCTCGCAATCCCGCGCGCCAGAAGTGCTGCTGGACGCCATGGCGCTGCTGGTCTGGGCGCAGGAGATTGCCGACGAGGCGGGGATGGATTCGCCCGCGGAGCTGCGCACCATCATCGCCGAGATCGCGCCGATGCTGCGCGCGCTGCGCCATGCCGATGGCTCGCTGCCCCGGTTTCACGGCGGCGGCAGGGGCGCGGCGGGCCGGCTTGACCGCTGCCTGCGCGCGGCCGAGGGAGCGGCGCTGCCCGCGCATGGCCTCGCCATGGGCTTCGCCCGCATGGCGCGGGGCAGGACGACGCTGATCCTCGACGCCGCGCCGCCGCCGGGCGGGCCGGCGGCGATCCGCGCCCATGCCTCGACCCTTGCCATCGAGCTGACCGTGGCGCGCCAGCCCTTGATCGTGAGTTGCGGGCCGGGCGATGGGTTCGGCCCGCTCTGGGCAAGGGCCAGCCGCGCGACCCCCTGCCATTCCGCGCTCTGCCTCGAGGGGCTGTCCTCGTCCCGCCTGAACCCGGCGAGGCAGGAGGGCGAGCCCGATATCCTGACCGAGCGTCCGGGCCTCGTCTGGGCCGGGGATTGCGATGCGCTGGGGAACCTGACCGCCCCCGATTGCGGACCCGCCCATTCGCAGGAGCCGGCGCATCTGCTGGCGGGCCATGACGGCTGGCTGGACAGCCACGGCCTGACCCATCTGCGCGAGCTTTGGCTGTCCCCCGAGGGCGCGAGGCTTCAGGGCGAGGATTCGCTCGCGGCTTTGGACGCGACGGCGCAATCGCGCCTCGACCGGACGCGGCCGCAAGGCGGGCTGGCCTTTGACATCCGCTTTCACCTCGACCCCGAGATCGAGGTCTGGCAGGAGGGGGAGGAGGTGGTGCTGACCCTCCCGACCGGCGACATCTGGCGTTTCAGCCATGACGGGGTCGGCAAGGTCGCGGTCGAGGACAGTTGCCTTCTGGATCGCAGCGTCGCCAAGCCGCGTCCGACGCGCCAGATCGTGCTTTCCGCGCATTTGCAGGGCCGCGCGATCCAGATCGGCTGGACCTTCGCGCGTTCCGGCGCTAGGTGACGGGCAAATCCGCGATCCAATACGGGGCCCCCGACCGATGACCGACCGCATTCCGCTGAAGCGCGCGTTGATTTCCGTTTCCGACAAGACGGGACTGATCGACTTCGCCCGCGCCCTCGCCGCGCGTGGCGTCGAACTCCTCTCGACCGGCGGCACCGCCAAGGCGCTGCGCGAGGCCGGGCTGGCCGTGATCGACGTGGCGCAAGTCACCGGCTTCCCTGAGATGATGGATGGCCGGGTCAAGACGCTGCACCCGGTCGTGCATGGCGGCCTGCTGGCGCTTCGCGACAATGCCGAGCATATGGCCGCAGCCAATTCGCATGGCATCGGCATGATCGACCTGCTGGTCGTGAACCTCTACCCGTTCGAGGAGACGGTCGCGAAGGGCGCCGATTACGACGATTGCATCGAGAATATCGACATCGGCGGCCCGGCGATGATCCGCGCGGCCTCCAAGAACCATGCCTTCGTCAGCGTCATCGTCGATGTTCAGGACTATCCGGCGCTGCTGGCGGAACTGGACGCGAATGACGACACGACCTCCTATGCGTTCCGCCAGCGGCAGGCCCAGATCGCCTATGCGCGGACGGCCGCCTATGACACGGCCGTGTCGAGCTGGATGGCCGCCGCCATCGGCGAGGAAAACCCGCGCCGCCGCAGCTTCTCGGGCGAGCTGGCGCAAACGCTGCGCTATGGCGAGAACCCGCACCAGTCCGCCGCCTTCTACAAGGACGGCTCGAACCGTCCGGGCGTCGCCACCGCGAAGCAGTGGCAGGGCAAGGAACTCAGCTACAACAACATCAACGACACCGACGCGGCTTTCGAGCTGGTGGCCGAGTTCGACCCGGTCGAAGGCCCGGCCGTCGCGATCATCAAGCACGCCAATCCCTGCGGCGTCGCGCGCGGAACCACCGCCGTCGAGGCTTACCGTCGCGCCTATGACTGCGACCGCACCTCGGCCTTTGGCGGTATCGTCGCGCTGAACTGCACGCTGGACGCCGAGACCGCCCGAGCCATCACCGAGATCTTCACCGAGGTCGTCATCGCCCCCGACGCGACCGACGAGGCGCGCGAGATCTTTGCGGCCAAGAAGAACCTGCGCCTTCTGACCACCGGCGGCCTGCCGGACCCGGCTGCGGCCGGCACCTCCTTCCGTCAGGTCGCGGGCGGCTTCCTTGTGCAGGGGCGCGACAATGGCCGCGTTCTGCGCGACGACCTGAAGGTCGTGACCAAGCGCCAGCCGACCGAGGCGGAACTGAGCGACCTTCTGTTCGCATGGACGGTCGCCAAGCACGTCAAGTCGAACGCCATCGTCTATGTGAAGGGCGAGGCGACCGTGGGCGTCGGTGCGGGCCAGATGAGCCGCGTCGATTCCACCCGCATCGGCCGGCGCAAGTCCGAGGACATGGCCGAGGCGCTGGGTCTGACCGAGGCGACGACCGTGGGTTCGGTCGTCTCCTCCGACGCGTTTTTCCCCTTTGCCGACGGGATCGAGGCGCTGGCGGCTGCGGGCGCCAAGGCCGTCATCCAGCCCGGCGGTTCGATGCGTGACGCCGAGGTGATCGAGGCCGCCGACCGTCTGGGTCTGGCCATGGTCTTTACCGGCCAACGGCACTTCCGGCACTGATGAGCCCGGCCCCCGCGACATCGAAGCCGCGGAAGTCTCCGGCGGCGACGCGCAAGGGAGGCGCCTCCAAAAAGGCGCCCGGTCCCTCGGTCTGGCGCAAGGTGGCGCTGACCGCGCTGGCGGTCTTTGTCCTTGATCAGGTGTTGAAATATCTGGTCGTGCATGTCCTGAAGCTTGACCGCGTGCGCGAGATCGACGTCCTCGATCCCTGGCTGAACCTGCGCATGGCCTGGAATCAGGGCATGAATTTCGGCCTTTTCTCCAGCGATGTCGATGTGATGCGCTGGGTGCTGATCGGCATTGCGGTCGCTGTCTGCCTCTGGGTCGGGATCTGGGTCGGCCGCACGAAACCAAGGACTTTCGCGCTGATTTCCGCCGGGATGCTGATCGGTGGCGCGCTGGGGAATGTCGTCGACCGGCTGATTTACGGCGCGGTTGCCGATTTCCTGAACATGTCGCTGCCGGGCTGGCGCAATCCCTACAGCTTCAACGTGGCCGATATCGCGATTTTCCTTGGCGCGATGGGCCTTGTGCTGCAACCGCCGGAAAAGCAGGCTCCGGCCAAGGCCCGCCGCCAGCCGACGAAGCCGCGCGAGCCGAAGCCGCGCCCCGCTGCCCCGCCCGAACCGCCGGCCCCAACCCCGGCGCCGCGGCCTGCTTCTCCCGCCCGAACGGCACCTGTCGACGGCAAGGGTCAGGGCGAACTCATGCTGGAGGAGCCGCCCCGCGACGACAAGCCCCGTGACGAGCCGGGCAATTCACGCTAAGAACGGCGCAAGACGAAGATGAGGGACGGATGATGCGGGCAATTGCGCTGACCATGACCATGCTGCTGCTGGCCGCGTGCAGCAGTGATCCGCAGCTGATGAACCTCAGCACCGGGCGATCCGGCCCGGACGAATTCGCGATCCTGCCGACGAAACCGCTCTCGATGCCGCCGGACCTGAACGCGCTGCCCTCGCCGACGCCGGGCGGCTCGAACATCACCGATCCGACGCCCGAGGCCGATGCCGTGGCCGCGCTTGGCGGCAATCCCGGCCAGCTTTCCGCGCAGGGGATCGGCGCGGCGGACGCGGCGCTCGTGGCCTATGCTTCGCGCCTTGGCTCGGATCCGGGGATCAGGGCCAGGACCGCTCAGGAAGATCTTGCATGGCGCAGCAGCCATTCCCGCCGCGCGCTTGAGGTCGTGGCCCGCACGGATGTCTATTACCGCGCCTATGATGACATGACGCTGGACAGCTGGAGCGAGCTCAAGCGCTGGCAACCGACCGGTGCGCGGATTCCGGCGGCTCCGCCGAACGATGGCGAAACGGACCGCCAGAAGCAGATGAGGCAGATCGGCGGGCAGGCGCCCCAGCTTGCCGGGGACTGATTTTCGCGCGACAATCACGCCGAGATGACGGGTTGCTGACTTGCGCGACCCTCGGTCAAGGGGCAGGGTCGGGCAGCGACCCGGAACCGGAGCCTGCCCATGACTATCCTGACGCGCCTCTCGCCCTTCGTGCTGGCGCTGGCCGCGACACCCGCGCTGGCCGAGATGCCCAAGGGCATCAGCCATTTCACCCTCGATAACGGCCTCGAGGCCGTGGTGATCGAGGATCACCGTGCCCCGGTCGTCGTCCAGATGGTCTGGTACAAGATCGGCTCGGCCGATGAGCAGCCGGGCAAGTCCGGCATTGCGCATTACCTTGAACACCTGATGTTCAAGGGGACCGACAAGCTGGGTCCGGGCGAGTTGTCCAAGACCGTGACCGCCAATGGCGGCATGGACAATGCCTTTACCAGCTATGATTACACCGCCTATTTCCAGCGCATCGCCTCGGACCGCCTGCCGCTGGTGATGGAGATGGAATCCGACCGGATGCAGAACCTGCGTATCGGCGAGGATGACTGGCAGGCCGAGCGTCAGGTCGTGCTGGAGGAGCGTTCGCAGCGCACCGACAGCGATCCCGGCGCGCAATTCTCGGAGGAGCGCAGCGCCGTCCAGTTCTATAACCATCCCTATGGTCGCCCGGTGATCGGCTGGCGGCAGGAGATGGAGGGGCTGACCCGCGATGATGCGATCGCGTGGTATGACGCGCATTACGCGCCGAACGATGCCGTCCTGATCATCGCAGGCGACGTCACTGCGGAACAGGCGAAGGAACTGGCCGAGAAATATTACGGCCCCGTGCCTTCCAAGCCCGACGCCACCCGCAAGGCCCGCCCGCAAGAGCCCGAGCAGCGCGCCGACCGCCGGATCGAGCGCAGCGACCCTCGCGTCGCCCAGCCCGTGCTGGTCCGCACTACGCTCGCGCCCGAGCGTAATGCCGGCGACCAGAAGCAGGCCGCGGCGCTGAGCGTGCTGGCCGAATTGCTGGCCGGATCGCCCCAGACCTCGGTTCTGGCCCGCGACCTCGTGCTGACCGGCAAGGCGCTTTACGTCGATGCTGCCTATGACGGGCTGACCGTCGATCCGACGACCTTCGGCCTGTCGCTGGTCCCCGGTCCCGGCGTCAGCAACGAGGATGCCGAGGCTGCGCTGGACGCCGCCTTGCAGAAGTTCCTTGAGGACGGCCCGGACACCCAGCAGCTTGAGCGGGTCAAGACCCAGATCCGCGCCTCGCGCATCTATGCCCAGGATTCGGCGCATGGCCGGGCCTATGACTATGGCCAGGGCCTGTCGATCGGGCTGGGAATCGAGGATGTGAACGACTGGCCCGACATTCTTGGCGCGGTCACGGCGGATGAGGTTCGCGCCGCCGCGAAGCTCGTCCTCGACAATCCGGCCAGCGTCACCGGCTGGTTGCTGCCCGAAGCGGGTGCGGCCAGCGCCGATGCCGCCACGACCATTCCCGCCGCCGCCACGACCGAGGAAGTCCAATGATCCGCGCGCTTGCCACATTCGTCTTTGTCGCGCTGGCCTCGCTTCCGGCGCGCGCCATCGAGATTCAGCAGATCACCTCGCCCGGCGGCATCAAGGCATGGCTGGTCGAGGATCATTCGATCCCCTTCACCGCGCTCTCGCTGATGTTCAAAGGCGGGGCGAGCCTCGATGCGCCCGAAAAGCGCGGGGCAATCAGCATGATGACGGCGCTGCTCGAGGAAGGCTCGGGCGAGATGAACTCGGTCCAATATGCCGAAGCCGTCGAGGGGCTGGGCGCGATCACCCGCTTTGACGCTGGCGATGACGCGCTGACCGTCAATGCCCGCGCCCTGACCGAGAACCGGGACCAGGCCGCCGACCTCTTGCGGCAGGCTTTGACCGAGCCGCGCTTCGATCCCGACGCGGTCGAGCGGATCCGCGCGCAGATCCAGTCGGTGATCCGCAGCGAGGCGACCGACCCGAATGCCATCGCGAACAAGGAACTGGCGCGGCAGGCATGGGGCGATCATCCCTATGCCACCTCGGTCAACGGGACGGCGGAAAGCATTGCCGCGATCACCCGCGATGACCTGCTCGACGCGAAGAACCGCATCCTCGCCCGCGACCGGGTGGTGGTGGCCGCTGCCGGCGACATTGATGCCGCGGAGTTGGGCAAGCTGATCGACCGCATCCTTGGCGGGTTGCCCGAGGCCGGGTCGGTGCCGCTGCCCGAACCTGCCAAGCTGCAACTGACCGGCGGCGTCACCGTGATCGACTGGGACAGCCCGCAAACCGTGGTCAGCTTTGCCCAACCCGGCCTGCCAATGTCGGACCCGGATTACTTCGCGGCTTTCGTCGCCGACCATATCCTTGGCGGCGGCGGCTTCTCGTCGCGGCTGATGGACCAGATCCGTGAAAAGCGCGGGTTGACCTATGGCGTCGCGACCGGCCTCTCGAACGGGGTCTATGGCGAGACGTGGATGGGCGGCATGGCCAGCGCGAACCAGAAGGTCGCGGAAGCCATCGGCCTGATCCGGCAGGAATGGGACCGCTTCGGCGAGGCCCCGGTCTCCGAGAAGGAGTTGAACGACGCCAAGACCTATCTGACCGGCGAATATCCCCTGCGCTTCAACGGGAATGGCCAGATCGCCAGCATTCTGGCCGGGATGCAGTTGATCGGCCTGCCGGCGGATTACGTCAACACCCGCAACTCGAAGATCGAGGCGGTGACGGCCGAGGATGTGCAGCGGGTCGCCAAGCGTCTCCTCCATTCCGACCAGATCCGCTTCGTGCTGGTCGGTCGCCCCGAGGGGATCGAGGCCACGAACTGACGAATCCTTTCCCCCGCGCCGGGGAGATGCTAGATCTGGGGGCATGAATACCCATGCCCCCAATATGCGCCCTGTCATCCGGCAGCTGGACGAAGCCGCCGCCAACCGGATCGCGGCGGGCGAGGTGGTGGAGCGCCCGGCCTCGGCCGTCAAGGAACTGGTCGAGAACGCGATCGACGCCGGCGCCCGCCGGGTCGAGGTCGCCATCGCCAAGGGGGGCAAGGCGCTGATCCGGGTCAGCGACGACGGCTGCGGCATGACCGCCGACGACCTGCCGCTGGCGCTGTCGCGGCACGCGACCTCCAAGATCGACGGCAGCGACCTTCTGGACATTCGCAGCTTCGGCTTTCGCGGCGAGGCGCTGCCAAGCCTTGGCGCGGTGGGGCGACTGACCATCACCAGCCGGGCCGAGGGTTTTGACGCGGCCCAGATCGGCGTCGCGGGCGGGCGTATCTCTCCGGTCAGGCCAGCGGCGGGCAATCGCGGCACGGTGGTCGAATTGCGCGACCTGTTCTTCGCCACCCCGGCCCGGCTGAAATTCCTGCGCACCGAGCGGGCCGAGACGCAGGCCGTGGCCGATGTCCTCCGCCGTCTCGCCATGGCCGAGCCATTCGTCGGCTTCACCCTGACCGACGAGGACGAAGGCCGCGTCCTTTTCCGCGCCGATGCCGAACAGGGCGAGCTGTTCGACGCGCTCCAGACCCGGCTGGGCCGGGTCATGGGTCGCGATTTCATCGAGAACGCCATCCCGATCGACGCGACCCGCGACGGGATCACGCTGACCGGCTTTGCGGCGCTGCCGACCTATTCGCGCGGCGCGGCGGTCGCCCAGCATCTTTTCGTTAATGGTCGCCCGGTGCGGGACAAGCTGCTGACCGGCGCGCTGCGGGCCGGCTACATGGACGTGCTGCCATCCGGGCGGCATCCGGCCGCCGTCCTCTTCATCACCTGCGAGCCCCATGCGGTCGATGTGAACGTGCATCCGGCCAAGGCCGAGGTCCGCTTCCGCGAGCCTGACATCGCGCGCGGCCTTGTGGTCAGCGCGCTGCGCCATACGCTTGCCGGGGCGGGGCACCGCTCCTCGACCACGGTGGCGACGGCGGCCCTTGGCGCGGCGCGGGCCGAGCCGCCGCGCGTCTATCAGGGGGCCTATAATCCGCCCCCGCGCCCCTCGGCTGCGGCGGTCGCGGCGAGCTTTGCCTTTCAGGCGCCCGGCTTTGCCGAAAGCCCGACTGCACGGGTCGAGCCTGCGCCCGAGGCCCCGCCGGTCGAGGCCCCGCTTGGCGCAGCGCGCGCGCAGCTTCACGAGAACTGGATCATCGCCCAGACCGCCGAGGGCATCGTCATCGTCGATCAGCACGCCGCGCATGAGCGTCTGGTCTATGAGCGGCTGAAGGCGCAGGCCGAGGCCAATGGCATCGCCAGCCAGTCGCTGCTGATCCCCGAGATCGTCGAGCTTTCCGAACCGGAGGCGCAGCGCCTGCTGTCGATCGCGGGCGAGCTGGCCGAACTGGGGCTGGTGATCGAACCCTTTGGCGGCGGCGCGGTGGCCGTGCGCGAGGTTCCGGCGCTGATCCGGGGCATCGACGCGCCGGCGCTGATCCGCGACATTCTGGACGATCTGGCCGAGCAGGGCGCCTCGGACCGGCTGAAGGCGCGGGTCGATGCGGTGCTGTCCTCGATGGCCTGCCACGGCTCGGTCCGGTCCGGGCGGCGCATGAACGCGGAGGAGATGAACGCCCTTCTGCGCGAGATGGAGCGGACGCCCCGCTCGGGCCAGTGCAACCATGGCCGCCCGACCTGGATCGAATTGAAGCTTGCGGATATCGAGCGGCTGTTCGGTCGATAGTTGACCTTCGACCCGACTGGCGCGAGACTTCCGGCAAGGAGATCAGCCATGCTGGAAATCAGTCCCGAGAAGATCGCGTATGTGATTATCCGCGCCCGCGAATATGACAGCGGCGTCAATGCCTGGGCGCATAGCGGCCAGCGCACCGGCCACGGGACCGAGACCGAGCTTTCGGAGTTCATCGGCAGCCTCAACATGGACGAACAGGCGAGTCTGGTCGCGGTCATGTGGATCGGGCGGGATACATTCACCGCCGAGGATCTGGCCGAGGCGATCCAGACCGCCAAGAGCGAGCGCCGCGCCCCGACCGAGAATTACCTGATGGGAGAGCCGCAGCTCGCCGATTATCTGGAGGCCGGGATGGAGGCGCTTGGCATCTCGCCCGAGGAGGCCGAGGACGACGTGCACCACCCCGTCTGATCAGCGCGAGAGCCGGATCAGCGCCCCATCATCGGCATCGGTCAGGATCATCAGCGCCCCGTCCGGTGCGACCGCCACATCGCGGACCCGGCCAATGCCCTGCGCCAGATGCGCCTCGCCCACGACGCGCCCGTCCTTGATTTTCAGCCGGACGACGGATTTCGACACGAGGCCGCCGATCAGCGCGTCGCCCTGCATCTCGGGGAACATGTCGCCCGCGTAAAAGACCATGCCGCTCGGGCCGATCACCGGATCCCAGTAATAGACCGGCTGCTCCATGCCGTCCTGCTGGGTGATCCCCTTTCCGATGGGGCGGCCGCTGTAATCCTCGCCATAGGTGATGATCGGCCAGCCGTAATTCAGGCCCGCCTGCGGCATGTTCAGCTCGTCCCCGCCCTTCGGGCCGTGTTCCACGGTCCAGAGCCGGCCCTCGCCATCCAGCGCGGCGGCCTGAAGGTTGCGATGGCCCCATGACCAGATCTCGGGCTGGCCGCCGCCATTGGCAAAGGGGTTGCCCGGAACGCCCTTGCCGGTCATCGGGTCAATGCGCAGCACCTTGCCCAGATGTGTGTTCACATCCTGCGCCAGTTGCCGCGGCTCGGGCAGCGAGCGTTCGCCGGTGGTGACAAACAGCATCCCCTCGCGGTCAAAGACCAGACGCGAGCCGTAATGCATGGTCGAATCCCATGCCGGTTCCTGCCGGAAGATCACTCGCACATCCTCAAGCGCGGTGTTGTCGTCCGAAAGCCGCCCGGTCGCCACCGAGGTCGAGGTGAGGCCACCTTCGCGCGGCTCGGCAAAGCTCCACCACACCTGCCGCGTCTGGGCGAAATCGTCGCGAATGGCGACGTCCAGCAATCCGCCCTGCTTGCGGGCATCGACCTCGGGCAGGCCGCGCAGCGGCTCGGAGAGCTTGCCGTCCTGAAAAAGCCGCATCCGGCCGGGGCGTTCGGTAATCAGCAGGGCGCCATCGGGCAGGAAAGCCATGCCCCAGGGATGCTCAAGCCCCGAGATGACGACATCCTGTTTCACGTGAACCGCATCCTCGATCCCCGCTGCGCGGGTCTGTCCCTCGAAGGCGGGGCGCTGGTCGGGGGCGTTGGGCGGCGCGGTCTGGGCAAGGGCTGGCGCGGCGGCAAGTCCGGCGCAAAGGGCGAAGGTGCCAAGGCTTTTCATGGTCCGGCTCCGTCATGGTTGCGGCAAGGGGATGACCCTCAACCCACGGCACTGCCCGCCGTTCCCTGACATTTTCGTCAGCGCGCCGCTTCAGAGCCTTGCGACATGTTCGTCGTAAAGCGCCCCGGCCCGGCCCCATGCGCCCGCGTCCATGTGGTCGAGGGTGCGCAGAACCGGCAACAACTGATCCGCGAAATCCTGCGAGCTTTCCAGCGGCAGCAGCGAGGGCAGGTTGTCGATCGCCATGACATCCAGCGGCGGATGCTCCGCGACCCGGATCACAGGCGCCTGCCAATCCGTCACGCGGTCATAGACCTGCACCGGGTTGAAGTCGCTGGTCGGATCGCAGGCCACATCGCCGATGACGCTGAGCAGCCTGCCCGGATCGACCGCATCGGGGCGGATGAGAACCGGGGTCTCCGGTCCAGCGAGGATGCAGTTGATGAACAGGTCATGCATCAGGATCTGCGGGAAGGGACCGCCGCCCGCCGTTTCGGCCATGTCCCATTTCGTGACCGCGGCCCCCATCTGGGTCAGCAGGTCGGATGCCCCGCTGCCGACCCGGCCAAGCGCGCCGATGACGATGGCATGGGGGCGCGGCAACCCGGTCGCGTCCAGATCGGCCCGCAAGGCCTCGATCATCAGGCTGCGCGAGGGGCAGGCGGCGACGGCTTCGCAGATGCCGCCCCGTTTCTGCGCGGCCCATGCCCTGAGCGAGACCGCCGCCCCTGCGAAACCGGCCCAATAGCCGAAGGCGGCCAGCCGCCGCCCGTCCGCGCCGGTCAGATATTCCAGATCATAGAGCCTGCCCCCGCCCGCCGCGAAGCGCCGCAGCAGGGCAAGCCCCGCCGGCTGGCCCTTATAGGCATGGCCGAACATGATGTGGCGATGGTGCAGGGGGGCATTACCCTCGGGCAGTTCCTTGATGCCGAAGATGATCGCATCAGCGGGGGCGGCGGGCCAATGACCCTCTGCCGCGCGCTCGGCCCCGGCTTCCAGATAGGGCGCGAGGGGCAGGATGCGATGCGGGCTTTCCTCGACCGTGACGCGGAACCCCGCAGCGACCAGCGCCCGCACGCCCTCGGGCATGATGCCGACGCGGCGCTCGTTCGGACGGCTTTCGGCGCGGACCCAGAGATGCACCATGATCGTCCGCCTTCTGTGAGGTTTCAGGGAAAGGTTGCGTCTGGCGTCCGCGCGGGTCGGCGCGCGCCGAGGAACGGCCCCTGTCCCGCCGCGTCGATGCGGGCGATGGCAGCGGCGATGGGCTCGATCACCACGTTCATGGTCGAGGCGTTGGCGTGTATCATCCGCTCGGCGTCGAGGGCGAGGGCGACATGTCCGGGCCAGAACAGCAGGTCGTTGCGGCGGATCTCTCCCCCGGCCTCGGGGAAGGCCGTGCGCTGCATGTCGCTGTCGCCGGGGCAGGGGATGGCGCAGGCGGAAAGCGAGGCCTGCACAAGGCCCGAACAGTCGATCCCCGCCCGGCTGTTCCCGCCCCAGAGATAGGGGGTTCCGATCAGCGTCGCCGCGACCGTAGCCGGATCCTCGGCCGGTTGGTCGGCGATATGCTGACGCGGCACCCAGCCCCCTTGCGCGAGCCGGGCGAAGCCGCCTTCGGTCCCAGTGACAGACAGGCGCGCGCCGATTGAAAGCGTCCCCAGTTCGGGCGTTTTCAGGTCCGGCCCGGAATAGACATGGGTTGCCGGGGCACTGACGCGGTGGGTGATCGGGTCGGTATCCGGACCCAGCACCGCGTCGCGCAGCCAGCCGCAATAGCCGTCGGCCCGCGCCTGAACGAAGGACCAGCCGTCCTGCCGGTCGATGACGGTCAGGTCCGCGCCATGGTTGACCTGCCGGTCGCGCGTTCCGCCGGGGCTGCGGCAGAGGTCGGCCAGCGGCGCGGCAAGGCGCATCGCCGTCCCTTTGGTATAGGCGGGGCGGTCAAGGATGCCGCGCAGGCTTTCCAGCGCGACGCGATCGGTCGCCGGGGTCAGGCGGCGGTCCGGCGTCTGGGCCGGGGCGTTCATTCCAGAGCCTCGGGCAGAGCATTCAGGATGGCGCGCATCGCCTGCCCGGTGCCGCCCTTGGACCGGCCGGGCGCGGCGCTTGGCTGCCAGCCATAGATGTCAAAATGGACATAGCGGGTGGTCTCGGCGGTAAAGCGGCGCAAAAACAGCGCGGCGGTGATCGCGCCCGCGAAGCCGCCCCCCGGCGCATTGTCGAGATCGGCGATCGCGGGCTCGATCATCGCCTCGTAGGGCTCCCAGAAGGGCATCCGCCAGACGGGATCGGCGTGGTCGCGGCCCGCGCGGGAAAGCGCATCGGCAAGCCGGTCGTCGTCGCAGAAGAAGGGCGGCAGATCCGGTCCCAGCGCGACCCGCGCCGCACCCGTCAGCGTCGCCATCGAGATCAGCAGCGCCGGCCCCTCCTCCTCGGCGAAAGCCAGCGCGTCGGCCAGAACCAGGCGGCCTTCGGCATCGGTATTGTTCACCTCGACCGTCAGGCCTTTGCGGCTGGTCAGGATGTCGCCGGGCCGGAAGGCATTGCCGGCAATCGCATTCTCGACCGCCGGGATCAGGACGCGCAGCCGCATGCCCCTGGTCAGGCCAAGCCGGGCCAGCGTCTCGGCCAGACCCAGCACATTCGCGGCCCCGCCCATGTCCTTCTTCATCAGCGCCATGGACGAGGGCGGCTTGATGTCGAGGCCGCCGGTGTCGAAGCAGACCCCCTTGCCGACCAGCGTGAGCATCGGCCCCTCGCCCGGAAAGCGCAGGTCGATCAGCCGGGGCGGCTGGACCCCCGCGCGGCCGACGGCATGGATCATCGGGAAGTTCTGCGACAGCAGGTCATCGCCCCGGATCACCGAGATCTCGGCGCCGTGGCGCGCGGCGAGTTCGCTCGCCGCGTTCTCCAGATCCTCGGGGCCCATGTCCGAGGCCGGGGTGTTGATCAGGTCGCGCGCCAGATACTCGCCCGCCACGAGCGCGAGGATCCGCTCGGCATCGACTCCCGCCGGACAGACGAGGCGCGCGGCCGGGGCCTCGGCCTTCTTGTAGCGGGCAAAGCGGTATTGCGCGAAAAGCCATCCCAACGCCCCCAATGCGGCATCGAAACCCTCGGGCGTATTGGCAAGGTACCAGTCGCCGGCGGGCAATGCCTCAGCCGCCTTGGCCAGCGGATAGCGTTCGCGCGCCGGACGGGCAGAGGTGGAGCGCTCCGCCCCGATCCCGAACAGCGCCCCCGACAATGCGCCATCCGGCCCCGGATAGACGCAGACCTGTCCGGGCTTGCCGGCAAAGCCCTGCGCCCTGGCCCAGGTGCGGGCGGTCGCCGGGATTGCTTCGGGCCAATCCGGGCCGTCCCCGCCCGGCCGGAGAAGCCAGAGCGGCAGGCTGCGGGACGGGTCGGGGGCGAATGCCGGAAGCGGGGTCATGGGGATGCCTTCTTGTGGTCTTGCGGCCAAGGTAGCGCGCGCCTGCCCGTCTGCAAGCCCCGTCTGCAAACGCCCCCGTCAGGCCGGACCGGGGGGCGGGCGCTCCCATATTCCGGTCAGAGAATGGTTGCTGATCCGGCCGAGCCGGGCCGAGGTCGCCCTGAGTCCGCCGCTGTCCCGCCGTTCGGCGCAGGTGCCGACATCCACCGCCACCGCCGCCATCGTCACCAGCCCAAGCTGCCAAGCGAGGCGCGAGATGCGGTCAGCCTCGCAACCGACCCCCACAAGGTCGCCGCGATCGATCGCCGCGGCCAGCCGCGACATGGCGACGGCCAGTTGCTCAAGCGCGGCAGAGATGATGCGCGAGGCCGCGTCCTCGCCCAATGCGGCCACCATGTTGTTCAACCGCTGATGGTCGATCACCATCTGCTCCTCAATCGCAAGCCGCGAAATTCCCGTCATCTTCCACCCATACTCGATACGCCGCGGAGAGCAGGTTTCGCATCGACCTCTCAAGAAATGGTTGAGGCCGGGGCGCTAAACCCCTCGAACTTTATCGGTCGGCGCTGTATCAAGCGCGGGAACGGTAGATGAGGATGTGATGAAACAGGCCCGGCCGCTGCCCCAATATCTTGTCCAGCGCTATCACGGCTGGCGCGCCACCACATATGGCGAGAACCGGAGTTGGTATCGTCGTCTGGCCGAGGGTGGACAGCATCCGCGCGCCATGGTCATCGCCTGCTGCGACTCGCGCGTGCATGTGACCTCGATCTTCGGGGCCGATACGGGCGAGTTCTTCATTCACCGAAATATCGCGAATCTCGTGCCGCCCTATCTGCCGGATGGCCAGCAGCACGGCACCTCGGCGGCGGTGGAATATGCCGTGAACGCCCTCAAGGTCGCGCATCTGGTCGTCGTCGGCCATACCAATTGCGGCGGGGTCGCGGGCTGCCACGCCATGTGCTCGGGCCATGCACCGGAGCTTGAGGAAAAGACCAGCTTCGTCGGCCGCTGGATGGACATCCTCCGTCCCGGATTCGAGCGGGTCAGCGACCTTCCCGAGGCCGAGCAGATCGCCGCGCTTGAGCGGCAGGCGGTGCTGATCTCGCTGGAGAACCTGATGACCTTCCCCTTCATCCGCGAGAATGTCGAGGCGGGCAATCTGTCGCTGCATGGCGTCGTCCACGACATTGGCGAGGGCACGCTGCTGGAATACCACCCCGAGAGCGAAAACTTCGTGGCGCTGGCCTGACGCATTCCGCTGTCGCAAGGCGGCATCGGGGCTGATATGGCTGTTCCTCGCCACCTAACCCAGAGGAACGCCATGGCCGCCCTGCCAACCGAAGACGACATCGCCAGCATGGATGCGGCCGATCCGCTTCTGCCCCTGCGTGAGCAATTCCTGCGGGCCGAGGGCGAGGTTTATCTGGACGGCAACTCGTTGGGGATGGCCAGCGGCGCGGCCCTCGACGCGCTGCGGCTGGCGGCGCGCGAGGAATGGACCCGCGGCCTGATCCGCAGCTGGAACACGGCGGGCTGGTTCGACCTGCCGGTCGAGCTGGGCGACCGGATCGGGCGGCTGATCGGCGCGGCTTCCGGGCAGGTCGTGGTCGCCGACACCACCTCGATCAATATCTACAAGGCGCTTCACGCCGCGATCGGTCTCAGGCCCGGGCGCAATGTCATCGTGGCCGAGGCGGGAAGCTTCCCGACCGACCTTTACATCGCCGAGGGCGTGATCTCGACCCTGCCCGGCGTGACGATGCGGCTCGAGGGTCGCGACGCCGACCGGATCGAGGATCTGCTGGATCAGGACGTGGCGGCGGTCCTCGTCAATCACGTGAACTACAAGACCGGGGCGCTGCGCGACATGGCGGCGCTGACCCGCGCCATCCACGATGCGGGTGCCGTCGCGATCTGGGATCTGTGCCATTCCGCCGGCGCGCTGCCGGTGGCGCTGGATGCGGCGGGGGCCGATTTCGCAGTCGGCTGCACTTATAAATACCTGAACGGCGGCCCCGGCTCACCCGCCTTCATCTATGTCGCGGCGCGGCATCTGGCCGAAGCCCGGCAACCGCTGAGCGGCTGGTGGGGCCATGCCCGGCCCTTCGCTTTCGAGACCGGCTTTGACGGCGATCCGGGCATCCGCCGCTTTCAATGCGGCACGCAGCCGATCCTGTCCCTGCGCGCCCTGCAAGGCGCGCTGGAGATCTGGGACGAGGTCGACATGCACCGCCTGCGCGAGAAAAGCGTGGCCCTGACCGAGCTTTTCATCCGCCTTGTCGAGGGGCTATGCGCCGGTCACGGGCTGGTCCTTGAAAGCCCGCGCGATCCGGCGCTGCGCGGCAGTCAGGTCGCCTTTGCCCATGACCACGCCTATGAGATCATGCAGGCCTTGATCGAGCGCGGGGTGATCGGCGATTTCCGCGCGCCCTCGACCCTGCGGTTCGGTTTCACGCCGCTTTACCTCAGCCATGCCGATGTGGCCCATGCCGCGCGGGTGCTGGCCGATGTGCTGGAGAGCGGCCTCTGGCGCGAGCCGCGCTTTGCGGTGCGCGGGGCAGTGACCTGAAGCCGTGAAGCTTCAGGCGCTCTGGCTCCACGCCACGGATTGCGGGCGTGCCCTTGCCAGCGCGGCGACCAGCATTCCGGTGACGGCAGCCTTCAGCAGGTCGCCGGGCAGGAAGGCCAGGACCAGCTTCACGCATTCCGGGATGGATTTCCCCAGTCCGATCGACATGCCGACGACGCCGAAGGCGTAAAGGACAAGGACGCCGCCCAGCACGGCGCCCAGTCCGGCGCGCAGCCCGATCGGGCGCAGCCGCACATGCTCGACAAAAAGGCCGGTCACGAAGGCGCCGAAGGGAAAAGCGATCAGGAAGCCCGAGGTCGGCGCGACGAAGGCGCCCAGACCGCCTCGCCCGCCCGCCAGCAGCGGCAGGCCGATCGCGACCAGCAGCAGGAAAAGCAGCATCGACAGGAAGCCGCGCCTTGCCCCCAGCACCGCGCCCGCCAGCATCACACCCATGCTTTGCGCGGTGATCGGGATGCCGAAGGCCAGCGTGATCTGCGGGATCGCGCCCAGTGCCGCGATCAACGCGGCGAAAAGCGCGATCTGCGCGACGTTTCTTTCCATGTCAGTCCTCGTCACTCGGGTTCAGGCCACCCCGCGCGCGCAGCGCCTCGGCCAGATGATCGGCATCGTCCAGCGCCAGCAGCGCCATGGGCAGCACGATATTCCAGTTGGCGCGCCGAGGCGAGCGCGCGCGCCATGCCTCGACCAGAAGCCGCCCCTTGGTGATCAGGACCGGGGTGAAACGGATGACCAGCGGAATCCCGGCCTCGACCAGCCGCACCGGCAGGCCGATCCGGCGCAGCGGGGCCAGCAGGCGGTGCAGCAGGTCGGTCAGCTCGCCCAGCGTCGTCGTCATCGTCACCAGATTGGCCAGCGCGACGGTCGAGGTCATGCGCAGCGCGATCGCCACGCCCTGCGCCCAGCCGCCCGAGACGGCGTGCCAGATCAGCAGCAACAGGACGAAGGGCCAGAGCACCCGAAGCTGCCGCAGCCCGTGGCGCAGGAAGTCGCGGCCGGGCAGGGCGTAAAGCGCCAGCACCGCCGCCAGCGCCAAGGCCTGCAAGGCCGGGCCGGAGATCAGGAACAGCGCCGTCGTCGCGACCGCCAGCCCGGCCAGCTTTGGTCCCGCCGGCCAGCCATGCGCCCGCGTCCTAACCGGCGAGGTCAGCGAGATCATTCTCGGCCCCCTCGCGGATCATCTCGGCCTCGAAACGCTCCAGCACCTCGGGCCCGCCGGCCATGCGGATGCGGCCCGCGTCCAGCCAGCAGACATCGCCATATCCCGCAAGGTCGCGCGGGTCATGCGAGATATGAAGAAGCCGCGCGCCACAGCGGTCCAGATGCCGCGCAAGCTGCATCCGCGTCGGGATGTCGAGGCCCGCGAAGGGCTCGTCGAGGATCAGCCAGCGCGGCTGCATCGCCATGACGGCCATCATGCAAAGCAGGTGCTTTTGCCCCTGCGATAGCGCCTCGGTCGTGCGGTCCAGCCAGTCGGAGCGATCGAACCGGGCCAAGGTCGCCTCAACCCCCTCGCGCGCCTCGGCCTTGCTGCGGCCAAGCTGGCGCAGGCCGAAGGTGATCTCTTCGGCCACGGTCGGGAAGATGATCTGATGCTCGGGGTTCTGGAACAGGATGCCGACTGTGGCGATCGCGGCCTTGCGGTCGCGGGCGACATCGACGCCCTCGATCAGCACGCGGCCGCGGGTCGGCTCGATCAGCCCGGCAAGCAGGCGCGCCAGCGTGCTTTTCCCCGAGCCATTGCGCCCGATGATGCCGACGCGCGGCGCATCGAAGCGGATGTCGATCCCTTCGATGATCTGGCGCGGGCCGAGGGCATAGGAGATGCCTTGGACGGCGATGCCCGGACGGGGTTCCATGGTGACGCCTCACGAGACGGTTTTTCTGAATCGCAAACCGCTCTAGCATCTTTGCAGCGGGATGAAACCCGCCCACCCGGAGGAGTTCGCATGAGTTGGAACCCAGCACTTGAGCCAGGCTGCCCCGATCAGGTCGCGCTGGAGAGCATCGAGACCCTGATCATTCCCCGCGCCCGCGACCTCGGCGATTTCGAGGTGAAGCGCGCCTTGCCCGCCCCGAAGCGGCAGATGGTCGGGCCGTTCATCTTCTTCGACCAGGCCGGACCGGCCGAGTTCCTGACCGGGCAGGGGGTCGATATCCGCCCCCATCCCCATATCGGGCTGGGAACCGTGACCTATCTCTATCAGGGCGACTTCCACCATCGCGACAGCACCGGTGCCGATCAGGTCGTGCTGCCGGGCGAGGTAAACTGGATGGTGGCGGGCAAGGGCGTCACCCATTCCGAACGCACCAGCGAGGCGGGCCGCAAGGGGCCTCATTCGCTGTTCGGCATCCAGACATGGATCGCGCTGCCCGAGACGCATGAGGACATGGACCCGACCTTCGAGCATCACGAGAAGAAGACCCTGCCCGAATTCGAGGATAGCGGCATCCACGGCCGCCTGATCCTTGGCCGCGCCTATGGCGAGCGCGCGCCGGTGACGCTTTACTCCGATACCTTCTATCTCGACATCACGCTGGATCCCGGCGCGCTGTTCCCGCTGCCCGACGATCACGAGGACCGGGGGATCTATGTCACCCAGGGCTCGGTCCTGATCTCGGGGCAGGAGTTTCCGGCCGGGCAGATGATGGTGTTCCGGCCGGGCGATCGGATCACGGTCGCGGCCGGGGCGCAGGGCGCACGGATCATGGCGCTGGGCGGCGAGACGCTGAACGGTCCGCGCTATATCTGGTGGAACTTCGTCGCTTCCTCGAAGGAGCGGATCGAACATGCCAAGGAGGCGTGGCAGGCCGCCGATTGGGGGCAGGGCATGTTCAACCTGCCGCGCGGCGACAACCGGGAATTCATCCCGCTTCCGTAGGGAGCGCGGGCGGGCCTTGGGGCGATCACCCGGCGGGCGAAGGGCCTGCCGGTGTCAAAATTTGTTCACCTGCGCGGAAACCCTTCGCCTCCGGCTTTCGTTGAACTGCAACGGGCCCTGTCCCGAGCAATGGGAGATTTTCAAATGAATTCCATCATCTATCTGGTCGGTCTGGTCGTGGTCGTGCTGTTCATCCTGTCGATGCTGGGCCTGCGTTGAAGCCGGATTACTCCCCTTCGACCGCCGGGCAGATCCGCAGCTCGGTCCGCCAATCGGCGCAGCGGGCCGCGAGATCCGCCGGGAGTGGCTGGTCGGTAAAGACCGTGTCGATCTCTGAGAGGCTCGCGATCCTCGCGGGGGCGGTGCGCCCCAGCTTCGAGTGGTCGGTGACAAGGAAGGTCTTGCGCGCAAGCTGAAGGATGGCGCGGCTGACCCTGACCTCGGCCAGATCGAAGTCGAGCATGTCACCGTCATGGTCCAGCGCCGATGTGCCGACGACCGCGTAATCGACCTTGAACTGCTCGAAGAACTGGGTCGTCAGCTCCCCCACCAGCCCACCGTCCGAGCGGCGGAGCGCCCCGCCCGCGACCATGATCTCGCATCCGGGATTCTCCAGCAGGATATTCGCGACATTCATGTTGTTCGTCACCACCGTGATGTTCGAATGGTGGATCAGCGCGCGGGCCACCGCCTCGGTCGTGGTGCCGAGGTTCAGAATCAGGCTGCAATTGTCGGGGATTTCGGCCGCGCAGGCGGCGGCGATCGCGGCCTTGGCGTCCGCGTTCATCCGCCGGCGCGCCTCATAGCCAAGGTTCACCGTCCCGGCCCGCGGCATCGCACCGCCATGCACGCGGTCCAGCAGTCCGGCCTCGGCCATCTCTCCCAGATCGCGGCGGATGGTCTGCAGCGTCACCTCGAAACGCTGGGCCAGTTCCTCGACCAGCACGCGGCCCTCGCTGCGGGCCAGTTCAAGGATCTCGCCTTGCCGGATGCTCAATGCCATGCCTCTCCCTCGGTCGTCGAACCGTATTCGCGAATGCGCGCGATTGTCTTGACGTGAAGTCATACAACCGCATTCTTCCAATGAGAATGTTCGTTTCTGTTTCATTTGCAAGATAAACGAAAATATTTGTTGACGAAACTGTGAGCCGGGGTGCAGCCTTTCCCGGCGGGGTTGGGAGGCTTCGTGGAGGAATCAGTGACAATGCAGGTGGAACCCGTCCGCGACCTTTTCGTCTTGGGCGGCGGCATCAACGGCTGCGGGATTGCGCGGGACGCGGCAGGCCGCGGGCTGTCGGTGACGCTGGCCGAGATGGGCGATCTGGCGCAGGCCACGTCCTCGGCCTCGACCAAGCTGTTTCATGGTGGCTTGCGTTACCTCGAGTTTTTCGAGTTCCGGCTGGTCCGCGAGGCGCTGGAGGAGCGCGAGACCTTGCTTGTCGCCATGCCCCATATCAGTTGGCCGATGCGCTTCGTCCTGCCCTATTCCCCCGCCATGCGGTTCGAGAGCGACACCCCGACCTCGCGGCTGTTGGGCCTGACGATGCCATGGATGCGCGGACGCCGGCCGGCATGGCTGATCCGGCTGGGCCTTGGCATCTATGACACGCTTGGCGGGCGCAAGCTGCTGCCGCCGACGCGGCGGCTGGACCTGCGCCACGATCCGGCCGGGCGGGCGCTGAAGCCGGGCTTCAGCCGCGGCTGGGAGTATTCCGACTGCTGGGTGCAGGACGCACGGCTTGTGGTGCTGAACGCCCGCGACGCCGAGGCGCGGGGTGCGCGGATCCTGACCCGCACCCGCGTGACCCGGGCCGAGCGGGTGGGCGATCTTTGGCACGTCACCACCGAGGGGGCCGGGGGCCGGCGCGAGCATTGGGCGCGCGCGCTGGTCAATGCCTCGGGGCCATGGGTGGGCGAGGTGATCAGCGACATCATCCACCTGCCCAGCACCGAGGGCGTGCGTCTGGTACGGGGCAGTCATATCGTGGTGCCGAAGCTCTATGACCACGACCGCTGTTATTTCTTTCAGGGCACGGATGGGCGGATCATCTTCGCCATTCCCTATGAGCAGGACTTCACCCTGATCGGCACCACCGACATGGACCATCACGGCCCGCCCGGCGAGGCGCATTGCACCGAGGAGGAGCGCGACTATCTCTGCGCCTTCGCCAGCCGCTATTTCGCGCTGCCGGTGCGGCCCTCGCAGGTGGTCTGGACCTATTCCGGGGTGCGGCCGCTTTATAATGACGGGGCAAAATCGGCGACCGCGGCGACGCGCGACTATGTGCTGAGCCTGAACGAGGATGGCCCGCCGCTGCTGAATGTCTTTGGCGGCAAGATCACCACCTATCGCCGGCTGGCGGAAAGCGCGCTGGCCCGTCTCGCGCCGTATTTCCCGCAGGCGGGCGCGGCATGGACGGCGCGGGTGCCCTTGCCCGGCGGGGATTTCCCGGTCGACGGGGTCGGGGCGCTGACGGCGCGGATCGCGGCCAGCTATCCTTTCCTCGCGCCTGCCGAAGTGCAGCGCCTCCTGCGCACCCACGGCACCGAGGTGTTCGAGGTGCTGGGCGCGGCCACGACGCGTGCCGAGCTTGGCCGGGATTTCGGCGCCGGGCTGAGCGAGGCCGAGGTGCGCTGGTTCCTCGCCCGCGAATATGCCCGGACGGCCGAGGACATCTTGTGGCGCAGGACCAAGCTGGGGCTGAGGATGACTGAGGAACAGATCGACGGGTTGCGCGACTGGCTTGGCCGGCTGGCCGCCGACGCTGCCGAGTGAAGGAGACGGAATGACGCTGGAGATGCAGGCTGTGTCGCGGATGGTCGGGGGGCGGGTGCATATCCACCCCACCGACCTGACATTGCGGAACGGCACGATGAACGTCCTGCTGGGTCCGACGCTTTCGGGAAAGACCAGCCTGATGCGGCTGATGGCCGGGCTGGACCAGCCGACGACGGGCCGCATCCTGTGGAACGGGAAGGACGTGACCGGGCAGCGGGTGCAGGACCGGGGCGTCGCCATGGTCTATCAGCAGTTCATCAACTATCCCGGCCTGACGGTCTATGAAAACATCGCCTCGCCCCTGCGCATCCTGCGCCAGCCGAGGGGCGAGATCGACCGCAAGGTACGCGAGACGGCCGAGATGCTGCACCTGACCCCCTTGCTGGGCCGCAAGCCGCTGGAGCTGTCGGGCGGGCAGCAGCAGCGCTGCGCTCTGGCCCGCGCATTGGTCAAGGGCGCGGGTCTGGTGCTGCTGGACGAGCCGCTGGCCAATCTCGACTACAAGCTGCGCGAGGAATTGCGGGTCGAGATCCCGCGCATCTTCGAGGCCTCGGGCGCGATCTTCGTCTATGCCACCACCGAGCCGGAGGAGGCGCTGCTGCTGGGCGGGCATACCGCCACCATGTGGGAGGGGCGGGTGACCCAGTTCGGCCCGACCCCGCGCGTCTATCGCGAGCCGATCGACGCGATCACCGCCCGCGTCTTCAGCGACCCGCCGATGAATTTCGCGCCCTGCATCAAGCGCGGCACCGAACTCTCGATCGGGCCCGGCGTCAGCGCGCCGGCCGAGGGCGCGTTCGCGGTGCCCGATGGCGCGTATCTGGCCGGTTTCCGCGCCAACCACCTCGGCAGGGAGCGCCCGGCGGGCGACGCGCTGGAGTTCCGCTGCCCGGTCATCGTCACCGAGATCACCGGCGTCCAGAGCTTCATCCACGTCGCCCATGGCGAGGATCGCTGGGTCGGGCTGGTCGAGGGGATCCATGACATCGAGCCGGGGCGCGAGGTCTCGCTCTGGCTCGACCCGCGCCATGTCTACCTGTTCGACGCGGATGGCGTGCTGGTCGCGCCCGCCGCCTATGCATTGGCCGCCTGAGGGGAGGAGGGGAAATGGCACGCATCACGCTTCAGGATCTGGCCCATAGCTACAGCCCGCATCCCCGGTCCGAGGATGACTATGCGCTGAAGAAGCTCGACCTCGTCTGGCAGGATGGCGGGGCCTATGCGCTGCTCGGTGCCTCTGGCTGCGGCAAGACGACGCTTCTGAACATCATCTCGGGCCTCGTCCGGCCCAGTCAGGGCCGCATCCTGTTTGGCGACCGGGACGTGACCGACGCCCCCACGGCCGAGCGCAATATCGCGCAGGTCTTTCAGTTCCCGGTCGTCTACGACACCATGACCGTGCGCGAGAACCTGGCCTTTCCGCTGCGCAATCGCGGCCGCGACGCCGCCTATATAGCCGAGCGTGTGGCCCGCATCGCCCGCATGATCGGGATGGAGGAGATGCTGTCCCGAAAGGCGCAGGGCCTGACCGCCGATGCCAAGCAGAAGATCAGCCTTGGCCGCGGCATGGTCCGCGAGGATGTGAACGCGATCCTGTTTGATGAGCCGCTGACCGTCATCGACCCGCATATGAAATGGGAGCTGCGCAGCCAGTTGAAGCAGCTTCACCGCCAGTTCAGCCATACGATGATCTACGTCACCCATGACCAGACCGAGGCGCTGACCTTTGCCGACAAGGTCGTGGTGATGCATGACGGGCGGGTCGTCCAGATCGGCACGCCCGAGGAGTTGTTCGAGCGCCCCGCCCACAGCTTCGTCGGCTATTTCATCGGCTCGCCCGGAATGAACTTTCTCGACGCCAAGATCATCGGGCAAAGGGCGCTGCTGCCCGGTGGCGAGGTCGTCGAACTGGGCGCGGATTACGGCGTCCTCGCAGGGGGCTCCCGCATCGGCATCCGCCCCGAACATGTCCATCTGGCCACTGACGGCGGCCTGCCCATCGCCATCCGCCGGGTCGAGGATGTGGGTCGCCACCGCATCCTGCGGTCCGAACTGGCGGGCCGCGATTTCAACATCGTCCTGCCGGAAGGCGTGCCCTTGCCTGCCGCCGCGCCGCGCGTGGCCTTCGTGCCGGGCAAGATCAGCGTCTATGTCGATGACTGGCGTATCGCGCCTCCGCTTTCGGAAAGGGCCGCATGATGCAGAAGGTCCAGAACAACAAGGCATGGTTCCTCGTCCTGCCGGTGCTGCTGCTTGTCGCCTTCTCGGCGGTGATCCCGCTGATGACGGTGGTGAACTATGCCTTCAACGACACCTTCGGAAACAACCAGTTCTTCTGGGCCGGCCTCGAATGGTTCGACGAGATGATCCATTCCGAGCGCCTGCACGGCGCCCTTGGCCGGCAGGTGTTGTTCTCGGCCATCGTGCTGGCGATCGAGGTGCCGCTGGGCATCTTCGTCGCGCTGAACATGCCGAAAAAGGGCTTCTGGGCCAGCCTTGTGCTGGTGGTGATGGCGCTGCCGCTGCTCATCCCTTTCAACGTGGTGGGCACGATCTGGCAGATCTTCGGGCGGCAGGATATCGGCCTGCTCGGCCACACGCTCGCCTCGCTGGGGATCGACTACAACTATACCAACGACCCGATCGACGCCTGGATCACGGTGGTCGCGATGGATGTCTGGCACTGGACCAGCCTCGTCGCGCTGCTCTGCTATGCCGGGCTGCAATCCATCCCGCAGGCCTATTACCAGGCGGCAAAGATCGATCAGGCAAGCCGCTGGGCCGTCTTTCGCTATATCGAACTGCCGAAGATGAAGGGCGTGCTGCTGATCGCGGTCCTGCTGCGCTTCATGGACAGCTTCATGATCTATACCGAGCCTTTCGTCGTCACCGGCGGCGGTCCCGGCAACTCGACCACGTTCCTGTCCATCGACCTTGTGAAGATGGCGGTCGGGCAATTCGACCTTGGCCCGGCGGCGGCCTTCTCGCTGATGTATTTCCTGGTGATCCTGCTGGTCAGCTGGGTCTTCTACACCGTGATGACCAATTTCGACAAAACGGAGGCGGGGCAATGAAATCGCGCTCCTCCGGCCTCGTCATGGTGCTTTACCTGCTGTTCCTGATGATCCCGATCTATTGGCTCGTGAACATGAGCCTCAAGACCAATGCCGAGATCACCGGCACCTTCAGCCTGTTCCCGCACAACCTGACCTTCCGCAAC
>Ga0182745_1000683_pt1 | contig 35632 bp, 29 predicted proteins | sample eDN3rd30CKraftBY_FD_128523 | JGI IMG/M metagenome (GOLD analysis project Ga0182745, IMG submission 128523) | Enriched backyard soil microbial communities from Emeryville, California, USA - eDNA 3rd pass 30_C Kraft BY (version 2) (version 2) | ecosystem: Environmental > Terrestrial > Soil >...
CCCGTTCCCATTCCGAACACGGCCGTTAAGCCCGTCAGGCCTATGATAGTGCCCTTGGCGCGAAAGTCGGTGATCGCCGGAATCCCTCAACGCAAACCGCCTGGCTTTGTCTTCATGACAAGGCCAGGCGGTTTTTGCATGCGCTTGAGTTGGTTGTTCACGCCTCATATTATCGAGCCAAAAACATTCTCTGTTTATATAATCTTATTTAACTCTGATCAAATCTCACGATTTCGGTCTCGCGAGAGAAAGACCATGGAGCGGCAGCTCCTCTTCGTCGGTTACTCGTAGACCACCCGAGTTGATCTGAGAGAGAAAGACCATGGAGCGGCAGCTCCTCTTCGTCGGTTACTCGTAGACCACCCGAGTTGATCTGAGTGGACGGTTTCTGAGGGGCAAACAACCTTGGAAGTTACCGTTCCGTGAAAATCAGTTGTAGTTAGGTATTACCCGTTGGCCGTAAGGGCGCTCAGGAGCGTCGCTCACGCTTCCGCCTCTGAAAAACAGAGACCGTAAGGGCTCTCAGCTCACGCTTCCGACTCTGAAAAACAGAGACGAGGTTTCCACGTCGCGGGTCAATCATCCAGTCGCTACTCGTTCGCCGGTGCCCTCATTCAAAAATGTCTGGCCTAATCGTTTGGGGGATACCGATAAACACTCCGAATAGGGTGATTTACCCTTTGTTTGAAAATGGGGAAGCCCGCTCAGACGTCGACGAATTCAGAGCTGGCCCCAACTGCCCGGAACCTTCCGAAGGTTCACCTTCGTGACGAGTTGAACCTCGAGCGAAGAGTAGAGACACGGTCCACCTTTGAATCGGGAGCCTTTCCCGAGGAGCTGTGAACGTTGTTATTCGCCTATCTCGGCCCTGAAACCCTCCTTCCCATGACCTCCGTCCTTGCCGCGGCGGTGGGAGTGGTTGCGATGTTCGGTCGTAATCTATTTCATGTCATCAAGATGGGGTTCGGTGTTCTCACTGGGAGATCGCGGCGAGCGGCAAAGCTCGAAGGAACGACTCGCCCCGCTCATTCCCGTTTAGACGGCCCCCAGCGTGATCTACCGGGACAAAGTGTTCGGACGACCGTGCGGGCCGCTGAAGCACACAACCAACAGGAACGGGCCAAGGTCTGACAACTCTCTCGGTGTTGGGAAGGGTGGGGGCGGCCGACGAAATCTAGCGCCGGCCCGTCCTAAATGGATCGACCAAGGCTCAGCTTCCAGTTCGTTGCGAACCGTTGGGCGGTTGGGCGGGGTTGGCGGGAAGGATGTCTTGCAAGGATCAGGCAAGTCGATCATGATCCCGCTGGGCTCACTGTGATTGATTACACATCCAAAGACTCCCCTCCTTTCCGTGGCCTTGTCGTCGTTCGTCATGAGCAGCTTGCTCAGTCCTCGTATTCGAGAGGCCGGCTGATTGATAGCCGACCCGTCCCACCCGCACGGAAGGGAGTTCGCTGCGGTCATGAAGATCCTCGTCATCGGTTTGGATTGCGCGACGCCGGAGTTGCTCTTCACGGACGATCGCCTTGTCAACCTTCGGCGCTTGATGGAAGCAGGATGCTACGGTCGCCTCGAAAGCGTCATCCCCCCCATCACCGTCCCCGCCTGGATGTGCATGGCGACCAGCCAAGACCCAGGCTCACTTGGGGTGTATGGCTTCCGCAACCGCACGAATCACTCCTACGATGGGCTTGGAATCGTCAACTCCCGCTCATTCAACGAGCTCGCCATCTGGGACCAGGTTGCTCGCGAAGGCAAGCGGTCGGTCGTGGTCGGTGTTCCCCCCGCCTATCCTCCTCGCAAACTAAACGGGGTCTCGGTCGGATGTTTTCTGACCCCCGACACGTCCAAGGACACGTACACCCACCCAGCCCATCTCGGCCAGGAACTCAACAACTTGGTCGGCCCTTATCCCGTGGATGTCAAAGGGTTCCGGACCGACAACAAGGAATGGCTCGGCAAGACCGTTCTCGATATGAGCCGGCGCCAGTTCCAGGTAGTCCGACACCTCATGCAAAACTCCGATTGGGATTACTTCCACTTTGTCGAGATCGGTCTCGACCGCATGCAGCACGGGTTCTGGAAATACCACGATCCCGAGCACGTCCTCCACGAGCCTAACAGCCCGTTCCAGAACACGATCCGCGACTACTACCGGCACCTCGACGAGGAAATCGGCCGGATCCTGGAACTCCTGACCGACGACACGATCGTCCTGGTGGTCTCCGACCACGGAGCTCGCAAGCTGGACGGCGGATTCTGTGTGAATGAATGGCTGATCCGCGAAGGCTTGCTCGTGCTCAACCAGTATCCCGACCGAGTGACGCCGTTCGGCAAGCTCGACGTGAACTGGGATAAGACCAAGGTCTGGAGCGAAGGCGGGTATTACGCTCGCGTCTTCTTCAACGTAAAGGGCCGCGAACCTCGAGGGGTCATCGAGCCTGGTGACTACGAACGGTTCCGCGACGAGATTCGAGACCGCTTCGCCGCGACGACCGACGCCGAGGGTAAACCGCTCGGCACGCTCGTCTTCAAGCCTGAAGAGGCGTTCAAACACGTTCGAAACGTTGCCCCAGACTTGATCGTCCACTTCGGCGCTCTCGCCTGGCGGTCGGTGGGCGGGGTCGGCTATCCCACGATCCACGTTCAGGAAAACGACACGGGGCCGGACGACTGCAACCACGCCCAGTTCGGCTCGTTCGTCCTCGCGTCTTCCAATAATCCGCTCCAAGGGGAGATCCAAGGGGCTCGGCTTCTCGACATCGCCCCCACGTTGCTGGAGTTGGGTGGCTATGACCTCCCTCCGTCGATGCAAGGCCGATCCCTCGTCGCGGGCATGGAAGCGAATATCGCGGGCCCAAGTGGCTATTCCGCCGACGAGGAAGCCGTGGTGCGCGATCGCCTGAGCGGCCTCGGTTACATCGGATAACCAAGGACGTTGCCTTCTCAGATGTCCAAGCGTTAGTCGAATGGGCATCCACGAGAGATCATGACACAAGAGCCCTCTCCGACCGTGAGTAGTCGGAAAGGGCTCTTCCATTTCCTCGCATCAGGTAGCTCAACGAGACTTGAGGGGAAATCAAGTCACCACCCCACTCGCGTGTTCCAGGACGGTCGACTGCCGCGTCTGAACCACTCGCGTCAACGAACCCCATTTGATTGTTCCAGAACGGAGAACGCATCCGCGAAATCGGGGTTAGCGGAGCGGCTTATCATTCGATCGCGTCGGATCCAGCCCGATCCGTGGAGCTTTCTCCGTGGCCGAGGTCGGTTCGAGGCGGCTGAGTACGATGCGAGCGAGGTCCGCGGACGAGGAATGAGTTGCACCCTGCTCACGGGCCCATCGCAGGTGGTCGAGGGCCCATTCAGGCTTCCCGGTCTGGATCAGGTCGAGAGCGAGAAAGACGTGGGCCTCGGTCTTCTGCGCCTGATCGCCAGCGGACTCGAGCATACCCTGGGCGGATAGCCCGCGCTCCATGTACCGAAGGACCGGCAAGGGCCAGGTTTGATCCTGATCACGGCCCGCAAGGGCTTCGGACAAGAAAAGGCGAGCATCCGCCTCCTTGCCCGCTCTTCGCGAGCCGAGTGCTCCGAGTAGGGCTATGTAGAGCGTGGAAACATCAGGACGCTCGCGAAGGCTCAGGTAAGTACGCGCATCCTTATCCGCGCCGGGCTGGTCGGTACAGAGCAGCGACCAACCCCGCAAGACGTACGCTTCGGCATAGCGAGGGTCGAGTTGAATCGCCTTCGTGAAGTCATCGATCGCCCCTTGCCAATCCCCCTCGGCTCGCTTCGAATTACCTCGACTCGCGAGCACATGCGAGTTGGTGGGGTTGAGTTGGAGCGCCATGTCAAAGCTATGAATGGCCTGTCCTCGGCGTCCCAAATTGGCCTGGGCTTGCCCCAGCCCAACGTAAGCCATCAGGGCCTTGGGATCGTGCCGCAGGGCCTGGTTGTAGTCGGCCACCGCTTCCTCGAGTCTTCCCAACCGCGAGTAGGCACCGGCCCGGTTTAAGTAAACAATCGCGTTCTCAGGTGCCAGCCTCACCGCTTCCGTCATCTCCGCGAGGGCCTTCTCGTACTGCCCCATCGCGAACAGGGCGAGCCCGAGATTCGTTCGGGCTCCCGCGTTCTTTGGGTCGAGGTGGACAGCCTGGTTCAGGTCTTCGGCGGCTCGGTCGTACTGGGCGAGCCCACTGTAGGCCGCCCCTCGATTCTGGTAGGAGGTGGAGCGATTGGGGTCGAGGCGAATCGCCTTGTCCAGATCCGAGATTGCCCGGTCGTACTGGCCAAGCCGGACCAGTACTCCTCCTCGATCCTTATACGCCGCCGCGCGTCGCGGCTCGAGCCGCACCAGCTCGTCGAGGTCGGGCAGGGCTCGCTCATTGGCACCGAGCTGGGCGAGAAGTGAGCCACGCCGACTCCGTGCCTCCGCGTTTCGCGGGTTGAGTTCGATCGCCCGGTCGAGATCCGCCAGAGCACGGTCGTACTGTTTGAGCTGCCAGAGGAGGTCTCCGCGGAACGTGAACGCTCGGGCCTGATTCGGGCCAAGTCGCACCGCCTGGTCGAGATCGACCAGGGCACGGTCAAGCTGCTTTAACGCCACCAGCGCTTCCCCGCGCCCGAGGTAACCACTCGGGTCCGACGGGTTGGCGTCGATCGCCTTGGAATAGGCCTGAATCGCCTCTTCGTCCTGGCCGAGCCGGTGTGCAACCTGGCCGAGCCCCGCGTAGGCATTGGCGAGGCTAACTTGATCGCGCCGAAAGGTCAGAGACATCAGCTTCAGGGCCTGTTCGAAGTCCCGCCTTGCCTCCTCATAGTCACCCATCATGACCCGGGCGATTCCCCGATCGACATGAAGAGCGTACGACCAAGGCATCACGCGTAGGACCGCGTCGAAGTCGGCAAGGGCCTGGTTGGGCTCGTGCAGCCGAAGGTAAGTCGAGCCTCGCTTCCCTCGGGCTTCCAGGTCACGAGGCCGCTTTTCAAGGTGCTGATTGAGCCTGGACAGGGCCGAAAGATAGTCCCCCGCCTGAATATGACGGTCCGCTTCTTCCGCGCGGTCGGTCGATCGATCGGCGTAAACCAGCGCGGGAACGACGAGTCCAAACGCGATCGCCAGGAGGCAGATGAGAGGAAACCGCCTAATCCACATGAGTCAATCCTTGACGGCCGCGAGTGACCTCGACACCTCCTCTTATGTCGTCTCGTACGTTCGGCGGTCATGTGCCGAGTACAACGCTTATCCACCCCTCGTCGCGGGTTATTCCAGTTCTACCGAGGATACTGACGAACCCTGTCCGAATTGGTTCATCACGACGATCGAGATTGAACCGTGTCAGACCCAACCACCAGGTCCTCTCGATCGATCGGCTTAAAAGCCAGTTTTATATTCAATCATGCGTCTACGCGACTCAGGCTCGTCATCGAAAGTCGACCGAGTTGGAATGATCGGCCGAGCCGTAACTTCACCCCCGATGCCCCCGAAATCAACCCGATGGCGGTACGACCGTCGCCAGGCGCGATTCGCTTCACTTTTCCCTTCAGGGTTGAACGCCGCGCGATGGTCTGGCTGAGCCTGAGCTCCCGGGTCTCACCATCAATGCCGCGCTGGATTTCCATGAGCCCGCCTCGAGCGAGCCGAAGGGTGACGCGATCACCATTTCGATCCGAGTAGAGAAAGACCGAGCCTGCTCCGAACAGAGTCTGATACGCTCCGCCGTTTACCCCGTCGCCGTCTCCGTCGAGCAGGTTGTTCTCGGTGTCGGTGATCCCCGCCTGGGCGCTCGGATTACCATTCACGATCAGTTGGTAGAAGCAATTTAGGCGAAGGGATGTTGCCGGCCTCAGCAAGACCTGCCGACTCTCCGGGTTGTACTGGGCGGACACGAGGGCGATGATCTCATCATCCGGCGTGCTGAAGAATCCGTCCGGTCCCGCGGCCGACACCACGAATCCATAGGTAGCCAGGTTCCGCGCTCGTGTCGGGTCGATCGGTCGGTCAAACGTCAGCACAAGGCCGTTGATCCCTCCAGCGCCCACAACCAGCCGAAAGTCCGTCACCATCGGGCCAGGTTGGTTTTGATTCGGGTTCGGCAAGGGGAGGGGAGAAGGGCCTCCCGGCGTCCCTCCAGGCCCTGACGAAACACCGCGATCCAAGATCGCGAGGGTAGCCACGCTTGGAGACCCAAGGAGCCCGTGATCGGGAGTTCGGAGCGAGAGGGTGAGGAACTTATCTCCCGTTCGCTGTTGATCGTCGAGAATCGGTATCGTGATAGTCGCCGCGGTCTGCCCTTCAGCGAACGTCAAGACGCCGGTTCGCCGCTGGAAATTGGTGCCGGCGACCGCTGAGCCATCCGCGGTGTCGTAAACCACGGACAGGGTTCCAACCCCACTGTTGCGAGTGACCGTGATGATTGCATTTCCCGCCCCTTCGCCGACGCTGAAGGTGGGACTTCGGAACTGAACGGAGGAGAGTTCGTTATCCCCGATGGTGAGGACCGCCTGGGCGGGGCTTCCGAGCACAGCGCCGTTGGTCGGGTTGGACAACGTGAGCAGAACGGTTTCATTTCCTTCCAGGAGCGCATCGTCCGCGATCGGGATCGTGACCGTCTTGATCGTTTCGTTAGGGGCGAAGAAGACCTGGCCAGTAACCCCGGTGTAGTCGCTACCGGGCGTCGCGTTTCCCCCACCGGTCGCGAAGGTGACCGCCACCGCGCCACCGATCCCCCCTTCGCGAGTGAGGGTGATGGTGGCGTTGGCAGCCCCCTCGGTAACACTAAAGCTCGGGGCCCCGAACTGGATGGTCACGGGGACGCTCGGCACCGCGTTCGAGAACTCCGAGGTGTTCCCCGTTTCATCGGTGGCGGTCGCCGTCACGAACTGACCCGACGGAACGAGTACGGGAAGATTGAGTGCGAACGTGGCATTGCCCGAGGCGTCGGTCGTCACGGTCGTGGTGCCGATCCAGGTACTCCCTTGCCCATGCCCCGACGCATGCTTCATCGGGCTTGAGAAGAACTGGAGCGTCATGGTCGAGCTGGGCGCGGCGTTGAGAATCCCTTGAACGAACGTGGCACTCCCGTTTGGGGTTGCCGCCACGATCTCTGGGTAATTCTGAAGGCGATTCGCGCCGGAGTGTGGACCGCCGGGTGAATTCTGGGTCACACCGAACCCGTCTTCCACACCCCCAACCAGGTTGATCCCGATCTGGATATTTTGATAGATCCGATTGGAGAGAAGCGCGTTATCGGTCCGGGACTCGACGCGAATCCCGTTTCCCACGTTGAACGCAATCGTGTTTCCGGCCGAGGGGTTCAGCCCCCCAATCCGGTTGGTCGCGGCGCCACCCGTAATCAGAACCCCATCAATCTCGTTATTGATGTAACGCGTGCCGGAGAGGTCGGTTCCAATCCAGTTCCCCTCAACCCGATTCCCGAGTGCTCCCGCTCCCTGGATCCGAAGTCCTCGATTGTTCCCAGATAGGACGTTGCCCGCCCCCTCCGCCGACCCGCCAACCAGATTCCTCGGAGCGTTGTCGAGAATCACGCCGTCAACCGCGTTACCCAGGTCGAAAAAACCATCCGAAGTCGTGCCGATGAAGTTGCCCAGCACCGAGTTGCCCGTCGCCTGAGCCGGCCCAAACACTCCCGTGTTCGTGATGACAACGCCATTGTTGTTCCCCGAAATCACGTTCCGGTCGCCAACGTTCGGGCCTCCCACCACGTTGTTGGCCGAGTCTTCGATGTGAATTCCATTGAAGGTGTTACCAAAGTCGGATAGACCTTCAGGGTTGAGACCGATGAAGTTACCTGCGAGCTGATTCAGAGCAGCGCCCGGACCCGAAATCTCGATTCCGTGCCTTTTATTTAAGGAAACGACGTTGCGCCCTTCGCTCGTACCGCTTCCCACGAAGGTCGAGGACGATTCGAGATGGATTCCACTGAGGTAATTGCCAAGCTCCAATGAGATCAAATTATCAACAATATTAAATCCAATCCAATTTTTTAATATCCGATTGTTGGTTGCATCGACCCCCACGACGCGAATTCCATCCTTCTGATTCGCGGCGATGACGTTTTTGGCCCCGGGCTCAAGGCCGCCGACCGTGTTTCTGGGCGAGCCATCGATCAGCACCCCCTCCGCCTGGTTGGGACGAGCGTTCAATCCACTGAGGAGCGATGGGGTTACTCGAGTGTTTCCGATATCGGTCCCGATCTGATTACCGAGTATCCGATTTCCCTGAATCGTCGGTCCCCCGGAGATCTTGACTCCCTCGGCTCCATTGCCAGAAATCACATTGCCACCTTCCGTCCCTGGAAATTTGGGGCCGAGCGGATCAAGCGCTTCGCCAATGGTGTTGTTTGAGGAGAGAACCAAAACCCCTTGCTGCTGGTTGTCCAGGATGAAGTTTCCTTGGATTAGGTTGCCCGTTCCCCCTGGAGCGATCAAGGCCACCCCCACTGCGTTGCCAAAAATTACATTCCGCAAGGGGGGCGTGTTACCTCCTACCCGATTGTTGGATGAAGAGATCTTCACTCCAGCGCCAAAGTTCCCATAACCAGTGGGGAAAATCCGGTCGTCCAATATGCTTGATGACAAGGTGCCAATTGAATTCCCAAAAAGCGCGTTTCCTTGCGAATTGAGACCTGCAATCTCAATTCCGTTCCCCCTGAAGTTGACGATCTCAAATCCCGAAATGACGCAATTCGATGTAAGTATCGTTAAACCGTTGGCATCTGGCCCCGCGTTGGTTCCATCCAGACGAATGAGACGTAGAGCCTGATCAACATGATCGTTTTCAGGAGCGTTCGGAATGGCAACAGGCTGCGAATAGCCCTCGATCCAGACTGAATGCGTGATCGCCGGTAGCGGAGAATTGAGCGAGATCGTCGCTAATCCAAGCGAAGGGATGTTGAACACGATCTCGTCACGTACGCTCCCACCTGGCACACCATTAATCCGCGACGAGGAAATCGGGTCGAGTTGGGCGACGGTCAGCGTCCCGTTCGTCAGATGGATGGCTTCACGTAGCGATATGTCTCCGTCGTTGGATATCGCGGAATCCAGGGCCGTATTCACCACGATCGTGGCGAGCAGGCAGCGGTCTTCCATCCGCTCGACGAACAGTTTCGCTGGCCGGCTCAACCTTCCGCGCCTTGAGCGAGAATCAAAGGGCCTGGGGAGATCGCGTGATGGGGTCATGGTTGTCCCTTCTCTTCTTCCGTCGCAACTCGGCGCAAAGGGGCACTGCCCGGCGGCCACCCTCATCGGTGGTCTGGGAACTCAAGGCGCACGATCGACACTGGACTTTAGGAAAGATACAACAAAAATTAAGATCAGCAAAAAAATCAGGCTTGCGCCATTAATGCATGAGCCGACATGTAAATGTTGGTGCGTAAGTCCGTACGAGCGACCGCCCGAATTGACCATAACGCCATGTCTAGCCAACTCGGCTCTCAGCCCGTGAACGAGGATCTCGAGAGAAATCCGATCAGATCTGGCCGCCGTCCCCTTCACGAGAAAGTCGAACGGCCGCCTCGAGGAACGCATGCGGGCAGGGTTCTCGAAACGCGAGCCGAACGGAACTCTCGCTTTGGTCCTCGGGCATCACCGAGATAACGGTGGCCTCGAGACTCTCCGACGCGTTGGAGGCATCGATCCAGATCCAAACCCGAGGCGTATCCGACGGAGGCACCGTCGAGCGAAGTTGGGCTCCACCTCGGCTGATATCGATCAGGCGCGCCGAGGTTGCGAAGAAGGTTCGATCTCGGTTCTCCCAACCAAGCCAGACCCCAGTGGCAAGCGCCTCGTGTCTGTACATGACTCTGCGCTCGCGGATTCCCCAGGCCAGCCAGGAGCGAACGCGTTCGATCAAACTGAGACGCGTATTGACGAACTCCGCATGCGTCGGAGGTTGAAAGTCGAGCCGGACCGACTTGTCACCCACCAAGTGATACCTGACTCGTTCCTGGTCATCTCCCATGACTTGCTACCTGGGGGCCCACTTACGGGTTCAAACCTGTCAAGCCAAACATTCACAATGGGGAACAATTCTATTCTAGAACCCGACTCCAAGCGTTGCGCGGAAAGTCCGGGAACGTTTCGCCAAGTCACGGTCTATCAGCAAGGATCAGCCCGAGGGAACTGCAAAAGGGGCGGGCCGTGATGACGTAAACCCCGACTTACCTTGTCCGCGAGGTCGGGGTTCCGTAGAATGAATAAGCTTGGAATGGAGTCTAGCCAGCACAAATCAACTGGGGATCTCCACGGTAATGACCGTTCAGATGGCCGTCCTGGCGAGTGGTTCCCAGGGGAATTCCACACTGTTGCAGGTCGCGGGATCCGGCCTGCTCATCGATGTTGGCCTGGGGCCTCGAGCGCTCGCGACGCGGCTCGAAAGCGTTGGCTCGACATGGGGACGCATCGGCTCGGCCATTCTGACCCACACCCATGGAGATCACGTCAACAACGCAACCCTGCTTCAGCTCGCCCGGCTCGCGGTTCCCTTCTATTGCCATGAGGGGCATCGAGTTGCCCTCTCCCAACTTCCCGGCTTCCAGGCACTCGAACAAGGTCGGCTCGTTCGGCACTACGACGAAGCTCCGTTCTTGAGCGTCAACGGACTCGGCATCGAGCCCTTGGAATTGAGCCACGATGGGGGTCCAACGTATGGGTTCCGGGTTGAAGCGAGGGCGGATCGCCGCACCCGGCCCGTGGCCATCGGCTACCTGGCCGACACGGGCCACTGGACCGACGCGATGGCCGACGCGATGTCGCATGTCGACCTGCTCGGCGTTGAGTTCAACCACGATGTTGAGATGCAGCGCCTCTCTCCCAGGTCGCCTCGACTGATTGCCCGTAACCTGGGGGACCGTGGCCACCTGTCGAACCGACAGGGGGCCGACTTCGTGAAGGCCGTGCTCGACCGGTCAGCGCCAGGATCCCTTAGGCACCTGGTTCTGCTCCACCTGAGCCAGCAATGCAATCACCCCACGCTGGCCGTGGGGACCGCTCGCGAGACGATCCGACCATTTCGGCGCAGAATTGCCGTTCACGCAGCAAGCCAAGCGATTGCGTCCCCCAACCTGTTGATCTCCCCCGCCGCGCCTCGGAAATCCAAAACGCGCGCCGAGGGTGTCTCACTCCCCTTCTAGGTGCTTTCAAGCTCGACGACCGAGGTTCCGCCCCGTGCCTTCTTCCTACTACACGAGCGATGTTCACCTGCGGCTCGACCAGCCCGAGCGAGCCCATCGATTCGCTCGGTGGGTCCAAGGCCTCGAGTCGGACGCTCGGCTCACCATTGTGGGGGACCTCTGCGACTTCTGGTTCGCTTCGAGGCAGCATCGCATTCAGTGCGCCGAATGCCCTGGCCTCCAGGCGCTGGCCGACTTCCGGCTCCGAGGTGGAGCGTTGACGATCTTGCCGGGCAACCACGACTCGTGGCTCGGCCCGTTTTACCAGCGGACCCTTGGTGTTCCCCTCTCGGCCGAGCCCCTCATGATCGAAGAGCACGGCCTCTCCATCAGGCTACTGCATGGTCATCGCCTCGGCGGCCAACCGATCTGGAAAGGGTGGATGGAATCGCGCGCGTTTCTCACCGCCTTCCGAGCCCTCCCCAATCCCCTCGCCACTTGCTTCGACCGAGTCCGCGTGGCACGCAACGAAAAGGAAAAAGAGCGAGAAAACGCGCGACAGCTCCAAACCTTTGAAACCTACGCTCGAGCAGCGCCAAAGAGTATCAACCTCTTGATCCTCGCGCATATCCATCGTTCCTACGACAACTCAGGCTTGTCGCCCCGGCTGATCATTCCTGGAGGATGGTTCGGCCAGTCGGCCTTCGTTCGAATCGACGCGTCCGGCGCCAACCTGATCGTCGAAAAGGATTCCTGTCACTCAAAATCAACAAGCTGAAATCGCTTCTGTTCGAGTTGAAATCTCATGTCAAAATTTGATCACCACCTTCATACAAGCCGTCATTCCCCCGACAGTATCATTGATCCGCTCGAACTGATTGAGCACGCCAAGGCGATCGGCCTGGATGGGCTTGTGATCACCGACCACGACCACCAGTGGGATCCCGACGAACTGGAAGACCTCGCAGCCCAGGCGGGGGGATTGAAAGTCTTTAGCGGCGCCGAAGTCTCGGCGCGTGAAGGGCATTTCCTGGTTTACGGACTCCCCAACCTGGATGAAGCTCCCCCGGGAGTCCTGCTGAAGGATCTGCTCAAGCTGGTCCGACGCCAAGGGGCGGCGATCGTCGCCGCTCATCCTTACCGTTGGGATCAGCCGTTCGACGAGCTCGTGGAGTGCCACGGCCCCTCGTTCGATGCCCTCGAGCTGGTGAGTAACAACGTCACCCCCGATACCCGACAGAAAACGGCAAGGATGCTCGAGCGACACCCTCAGCGCATGGGGGCGACCGGGTCGAGCGACGGCCATGTGCTCGAAGCCATCGGCTGTTATTACACCGAGTTCTCGGTCGAGATCCACACGATGAGCGACTTCGTGAACGCGATCAAGGCCAGGCAAGGGCGCCCACGCCATCGCCAAGGGGCCTGGCAAACCAGCGGCATGATCGACTGAATGAAATATGGGCGGAGTGGATCCACCCAAAGCCGATGAGGCCCGGTCCTAATTGGACAGGAAAAGAACGAGGTACTGGACTCGGCTCACTCTTAAATCGACCTTCACGTATTCACAAGTTGAAATTTAGCAAACCAGTTTTCGTAGGGTGTGTCAAGCGTCAGCGATGACGCACCAATACCTGGATAGCTAACGCACACGATTGCCGATTATCCTTCGACATCAGCGGGGATACATTTATATGCGAGGCTCAGCCAATGCGGCTGGTGCGTCTGCGCTGACGCTTGACACACCCTACGAATCCTCGAATCGTCCGCCTTGCCAAATTCTAAATCGCGAACGCGTAAAGCATGCCACCGCCACCAGTCACTTTGGGGCGATCATCATTGTCCTCTTGTCAGGGTGCACATCCTCCCAGGACTACAACGTCAAGCTATCCAGTTATTACGACGTACTTTCTAAATCAGTTACGCCGCGGCAACGGAAACATATTCTCTCCGTTCTCGAGTCCGAGTCGCACCGCGATGAGGCTATCCGCGGTTTAATCAAGAATTGGGGTACACGGTCCAGCGAATATGATTTGGCCGTTCTTGATTTCCTTCGTTTGTACAAGGAGGAAGCGGCAATTACGGAGTGTGCAATTGATAGGCTCCGCGAAGACCCGTCTCTCATTCGTCAGGTATTTTGGAACTATCGATGGGAGTCCGAGAAACTTCGACGTTCTGTCTTGCCAAACGCTGACATGGACAACGACTCCACACGATTTGCCAGCAGGGTTTACAGAGACTTGTTCACGCATTATCGAAATGACTCCCAAAACAGACTATACATAATTCTTTTCGTCGCCAGCATGCTAGACTGTTTTCCCTTGGTCGAGAATCTATCGCAAGACAATCTCCAAACAACAATGAATGATGTAGGACGTCGACTCCAAGCGGATGCGCCATATCTCTACTTCGATGCGGAACGCGGCATCTATGTAGTCGACGCGATAGCCAAAAAAAACCGTGTTCCGGTCAAATCGTCCCGCCAGGAATGGACCGCCCCCGCTACTCCTCTTCCTTCCAAATGAAGCGATTGGAATCTACTCGCCTTACCGACTTGCCCGTTACTTAATCTCTTTCAAAGACATCGATTCAAGGATCCATTGCGAGTCATCTTTCCACCGGAGTCGGCTCACCGATTCGACCTGCCCCAACTGGAATGTAAAATCGGTCCGCGTCGACAAGGTCCAACTGGAGCTACGCCTCGACGAGCCCACGGCGAGCCGATCGGACAGATTCACTTCCGGAGGAAACGACTGTTCGATCAGTCGATCCCCGCGCGCTGCTTGACCCGCTCCCGTTCCTTCTGAAGCCGCGTTAGCTCGCTCGAAGCTCGATCGAGGATCGTGCGGAGATCGAAGCTGAACGCGGCCTTGCTCCAGGTCGAGGGGGGCGTCTCAAGAACTCGAGCCAGGCGGAGGATCAGCCGGTTGAAGGTTGCGTCGTTCGGTGGTTTTCCCAACACCCCTCGCTCCGATTCGAGAAACGACAGGAAACCGACCTGGGTGGTCCGAAGGTCGCTCAAGGGAATGTCGAGCGGCCCGAGTTGAAACGAGTTCGGCCCCTGCGCGGAAGTTCCTCGACGCGGGCCCGTGGAAGGTTTCGGGTGCCAGACCCGAAGGGCCACCAGGTTGGAATGCTCGAACTCCGAGCGAACCGAGGCCACCTGGTAGAAGATGCCGACACGCACCAGCTCGAACATCCGCCGTTGTTCCGTTTGGAGCAAAGTTTCGGACCGTCTTAGCTCATCGCGATAGCGTCCCTCGATCCAGGCGTCTCGAGCCTGGGCCACGGCACAGCCGATGGCGATCAGTACGCCGAGGCATCCGACCCACCAGGTACGCGGGCCGCGGGCCGAGCGCACGAGGCTCCGATTCGCGAAGCCGATCAGGCCCCCCACGAGGGCTCCGCCAGCGTGCCCCCAGTTGTCGATCATGGGCACCATCAAGCCAATGATCGCGGTGAAGACGAGGACCCCCACCATCTGCCTGCGTAGCTCGTTGCCGATCCTCGACTTCGTCCGCCAGCCCATGACCGCGCAAAGGCCGACCAACCCGAGCACCACGACCGACCCACCCCCCGAATGCATCCCCCCGTAGTTCCCCAGCAACAGCCGGGCCATCGCCGAAACCAGATTTCCCCCCGCGCCAATGATCAGGAAGATCCCCACCACCTGGCCTGAGCCGTACCACGACTCCAGGAGACTGCCGAGCTGGTAGAGCCCATACAAATTCATACCGATGTGCATTAGGTTATAATGCACGAAGTTGCATGTCACGAGACGCCAGACTTCACCACGCATGAGTTCGTTGAGGGTGAGGTCGCCGAACGCATGCCCGGTCGGAAGGCTTCCGACCAGGAGGGTATTGAGTGAGGGGAGGGGACCGGAGACCAGGGTCGAGAGGACCATGAGGATGAAGACGATGACCCAGGATCCACCGAACAGGATTGTTGCGGGAAATGCCCTGGCCTCGTTTCGGAGCCAGCGGAGGGTCGAGTTCTCACGTACCGCGGTCGTCATCGGTCGCCACTCAATCTTGCCTCGACTAGCCCCATGCGCTGGCCGAATTCCGGGTCTCCGACGACGGGGGAGAGGTCACCGGTCTCGAGTGGTGACTCCAATGGAACCCACGACTTACAGCCATGCTGGTCGCGAGTGACGTCGAGCCAAACCGGTTGCGAACGGATGAAGACTCGAACTCCGATGACCCAAAGACCTGGCTTCCGATAGTGAAAGCGCTTCTCCACGGTTTCGTCGGTCCAAAAATGCAGGTCGGCCAATCGCTTCAATGCATCGAGCTGATCGACCCACCAGACCGAGCCCGCGTGGGCCAGGGCTTGAAGCGGAACCCGATTGGGGTCGGTTGTGGATTCGTCCTCTGGACGGGTCGATGAGGTCGGGTCTTGTGAAGCCACCAAGGGGGGACGCAGGAGCTGCTCCGACTCATGCAGATGGGTCGGGAAAAGCCAGAACCAGGGATGTTCCGGGCGAAATCCCGTGGGAGCTTCCGAAATCCCCCCGTTACGAAGCAGAATCGCCTGCTGGCCACTGACGAGCGCCTGGCAAATCCCAGCCCACTCCTTCAACGCCATGCCGCAAGTTTGGGGGCGCTTATCCAAAGGGCTCATAGCCGTCCTTCGACCTTCGGTTCGCGAATCATCAGGTCGGTCACGGCCGAGTAGGGGGCTTTGCCTTCGAAAAGGACCTGGTAGAGCTCGTCCGTGATCGGCATTTCAACCTGGCGCTGGCGGGCCAGGTGGTAAACGCTTCGAGTGGTTGGTACCCCTTCGGCGATGTTGACCATCGAGCCGAGGATTTGGTCGAGCGACTCGCCCCGGCCAATGCGCTCCCCAACCATCCGATTCCGTCCGTAGGGACTATAGCAGGTTGTCGCCATGTCGCCGACCCCCGCGAGCCCAAAGAATGTGGAGAACTCTCCTCCCATCGCCACGCCGAAGCGCGAGATTTCGACAAGCCCTCGGGTGAGCAGGGCGGCCTTCGCATTGTCACCAAAACCGAGCCCGTCGCAGACCCCCGCCGCGATTCCCAGGATGTTCTTCAACGCGCCGGCGAGCTCAACGCCGAGGATGTCCGGGTTGGTGTAGACCCGAAAGGTACCTTGGTTGAGCCCCTCGAGAACCCCTTGATTCAGCCCCTCATCTTCGCCCGCGACGACAACCGAAGCCGGTAACCCCTGCGCCAGTTCTTCGGCATGGCTCGGGCCGCTGAGGACTGAGACCGACCGCTCGCCGAGCACCGCTTTGATGATCTGGCTCGGCCGCGCGAAGGTCGCGTTCTCGATGCCCTTGACCACGCTCAAGGCCGGGATCCCAAGGGGGATTCGTTCCTGGAGCGGTTCGAGCGTCGCTCTTAGGTAGGCGGAAGGGATTGCCACCACGATGAGGTCGGAGCCGCTTGTCGCATCGCAAGCGTTGCCGGTGATCCCAACGTTCTCGGGCAGCCGGGCGCCGGGTAAGTGCCGGGCGTTCTCCCGTGTCTGGCTCAACTCGAGCGCCAGTTGCGGGTTGCGAGCCCAGAGTTGAACGGATTGGGCCGACTTGGCGAACAACAAGGCGAGCGCTGTTCCCATACCGCCCGACCCGAGTATCGCGACGCGCCTGATCATGCTCCACGCAATCCTTTCCACCCCAACACGTTCACACCCTTCTCGCGCCTGGGCGAGTTCTCCCTCGAACGGCGAGAAGAAGGGATTCCACGAGAGGCCTCAAGACCTCAAGTGGTTATCAACCGGTTATTCTCGCTCAGTTCGCATCGGCCAGCAAGGCCGTCTGTACACATGCTCCAGGCGGCAAGCTCATTCCAACAAGGGACCGGTGTCGTGGACCTCGCCTCGGGGCGAGGCACGAGTTCGCCAGCGTCCGCCCTTCGATCATGGGCACCAAGCGACGACCCAAGTCTTACGATCTCGACTCATTCAGGAGGTCGTGGCGACGTCTCGAATTCAGGTCGCTTCGAGCGTACAGGAAAGGTGGGACAGGAGTCGAGGCAGATCGAGCTCCGAGAAGTGGTCGATAACGAGATCCGCGCCGGCGTCCAACAGCTCCTGTCTCGGTCGGGTGGTGGTAATACCAACCGCGTGCATGCCGGCGGCCTTTGCCGCCTGGATCCCGACCACCGCGTCCTCGAACACCACCGAGCGGGCAGGGGAGACCCCCGCGCGTTCCGCGGCCAGAAGAAAAACGCGCGGATCGGGCTTTCCTCGTTCAATGTCTTCAAGGGCCGCGATCGCGGCGAAGCGATTGATCAGCCCACACCGCTCCACGGTCAGGTCCAGGTTCGCCCTGGGAGCGCTCGAACCAATGGCGAGGCGAATCTCGTGGGATGTCAAGGTGTCGAGGAGCGGCCGAACTCCATCGAGCAATTCGAGTTGGGGGCCTGCCAGGTCACGGTAACAAAGCTCCTTCAGGTCGGAAAACCGTTGGACCTCCTCCGGCGCGAGGGTGTCACCCAGAAGCTTGCGAAAGATGCTCGGGTTCGTCATTCCAAACGTTTCGAGAATGAACTCAGCGGTGATAGGGAGCCCTTCCCGCCGGCCAAGCTCCAACCAGGCATCCTGGTGAAAGCCAAAGGAATCGACGAGCACGCCATCATGGTCAAAGATCGCAAGCCGAGCAGTCGCATCAGTCAACAACGGTCGAAACTCCCTAAAGAGCAAGCGAACCCCAATCCACCTTGAGTCTCTTGCGAATGAATATCCACCAAATCGATTTCCCAGGCGAGCCAGCTCTACCAGAAAATCCAAGGCTCGCCTATGTCCGAAGATTCAGCGGAGAGATCCAAACAGAACAAAAATCGACCCTTGGAGAAACCAAACGATCCGGCCCGCTCAAGTCCGATGAGCGGGCCGGATCGTGCAAATCACCATCTCAAGCAAGCAACTCAACACGCATCAACGGGATTAGATTACTGGATTCCCGCGAAGGGGCTTGGCGTGGTGCGAATGAGGTTGACGCGAATCCAACCCGAAGGCTCGAGCGGGGAGACTTCCTTGATCGCGAATCCGCGAAGTTTCAGGTTGCTCAAAGGGACATCGATCGGTCGTCCTTGAAGCTTGTTGCGCACCCCGGACATGACCGCCACGGTGGCCAGCGGGCTGAGTGGCGTGACCTTCGACTCATCGTCGTTGATCGTGTATACCTTCGCGGAGGGCCCTGGGTCGAACCCTTCGAGCTTGCCCGCCAGTCGGACCGGCTTATCCTGGGTTTGAGGCGTTACCTGGAAGGAGATGACGAACTCCGCCTGAGGCGAGACAATTCGATAGACCTGGGCGGGAGGGCCAAATAAGCCCCCTCGGGTCATTTCGGGAGGTACGGGAACTTCGATCTCGAAGTCGCGTACCAGGGCAACCAGGTAACCGCGAGCATCGGCCGCGAACATGGGCGGATCATTCGGACGCTTGACCCGAATCGCGGTCACGGCCGGATCCCCCGCCGCTCGTGCTTCCTGAACCGCTTTCAGGAAGGTGGCATAATCCGTGTTCGGCCGGACATCCACGGCCTTGGCGGGGGGGGTGTTCGGTTCTGGCTTCTTGGTCAGAACCATGAGATTCTCAACCGATTGTGCGTCCGAGCTCTGGAGATAGCCCCGAGAGAGGCTGGTGATGATCGAGCTCAGGTGCAAGTCGGCCGAAACTCCATTCGCTGGCACGCTGAACTTGGTGGGTTGTGGAGCGTCGGCCCCGACCTGGTTCTTGGCATTGAGCCAATGGAGCTGCCCACCGAGCAGAACATTTTCCGGACGCGAGCGAAGAGTCAAGCCTGAGATCAGCAGGTTGCGGAATGCCGCCGCGTTTCGACCGAACAACAGATACTGAGCGAGCTGAGTATTTCGTTCCGCCTCGGCCTGAGCAATTCTCTCAGCCCCCAACTCGGCGGACTCACGCACCACGTTCTGCTGGATCTTTCCGATCGCCCCTTCATACACCTTCTGAGTGATCCGTGATTGATTCATGCCCAGTAATGCGGCAAAGAATCGGCCAAGTCCCCGCCCTTGAATCTTGAACGAGCTAATGGCAGCGCCGATGTTGTGTTCATAGTTCGGGCCGAGCCGGAGTCCGCTCGTGGTCAGAAGCGCCGTGATGGTGAGGTGCGAAGTATCGTAAGACGTTGCCGCGAAGTGATAAAGTTTGGCGGCACTTCGTCCTCGACGATCTTGCTGAACCTGGTTCTGAAAGTCGGTGATCGGTGTGACGCTCGTCGCGATCTGGCTGTTGAAGAAGGCGATGCCCTCGTCACTCGGCAGCAATCCAAACCCCGTCTTGGGCCCCGCCGTGATCTGCGTTACATAACCCTTGCGATAGATCGGCCCGGTTTGCACGACGTCGGACGAAAGGGCGGGTGCGACGGTCGCCGCGTCGGCCGAGATATCCAGGTTAGGAACGTTATACAAATCCTCGAGTGCCGCCTGGAGTTCCAGAGAGGGATTCCAAGGATGCGACTGATTCCCACTCTTCAATACGCGAATCGCGTCGTTCAGTCGATCGAGTGACTGGACGCGCTGAGCGACCGTGAGCGCTCCGTCATATTTCCGCAAGGCATCACCCAGGTCGTTACCCACGAACCGGATCCACTTTTCTCGATTCTGGGTCACTCCTGGGTCGCTGGTTTTCTGGAGCCGTCTGACCCAGTCGATGAGCCTACGCTCGGCCCAGGCCAATCGGACCCGTGGTCGTAGCCACGCGCGAAGGTCTTCTCGCAACGCCGCGCCCGGCTTCCAAGTGATCCCGCGTAACGCGACCGACATCTGATAGACTCGGTTCAACGCGTTCAATCGGATACCCTGATCCGATTGCGTCGAGTACGCCTTGAGCTCTTCGAGCAGGGTGTCAAATAACGCGTTCCAACCCGGAGCATTCGGTTGGGGGAGGGCACCTGGTTTCGCCCAGGTTTCACGGATCGAGGCAATCGACTTCTCGATCGTGTAGTAGCTCGGCGCCGCGGGCGCAGCTCCCATGCTAGCAATCACGACGGCAAGCAAACTAAGCTTTGAAACCACGCCGAAGCGTTGCATGCGGCCTCCCAGGTGTGTCTTTTGAAAGCGAGTTTCGAGCACGGTCCAACCCCATATCGTTAACCTATCGCGAACAAACGACCTCTGCTTCAGCGCAAATCCGCCCAAAAGACCACCCTTATATCGATTGTTCGCAATAGCACAGTGATCCTGAGTTTACTGAACAAATCCACCGACTCGTCCCCGCACTGGGCAAGCATTCCCCATGCCTCCGATCACCCCAGATCACTAATTCCTCAATATTCAACCTATATTACCATTCTTGGCCAGCCAGGAATTACAAAATAGGTAAAACAGCGAAATTTTGGCCCACCAGGATGAGTAGAGTAATTAGATAAGAAACCTGCTCTAGAGATGAGAAGTCTCAGGTTGTCCCTCATCGGGTGAATCGTTAGGATGCCCGCGTCCGATTCGACGAGGACCGCGCCTGCTTCCATGCAGCCTCACCTCATCAGGGAAAGGAGGCCCCGATGACCTTGACAACGACCGCGCCTGACCCGCTTGAACAAGAAGAACTCCTAGCGGGCATACCCGACCTCTCGGTTGTGATCGCCGCCGTCAACGGTTGGGACGTTCTCGAGCCGACGTTGAAGGCGCTCGACGCTCAACCTGAGCGCCGTTGCATGGAAGTCATCGTCGTGGACAGCGTGGGAGGTATAATCCGCGAGCGACTCCTCGCCCATCGACCTCGTCTTGAGGTCATTGAGGCCGAGCGCTTGCCCATTCCCAAGCTACGCCACCTGGGCGTCCGCCAAACGCGGGGCAAGCTCGTGGCGATCCTGGAGGATCACGGTCAGGTTGCGCCAGGTTGGGCTCGTTCGGTCCTCGAAGCGCATCAAGGACCCTGGGCCGCGGTCGGCGGGGCCGTGGAAAATGGAAAAAGAGGCCTGGTGAATTGGGCTGTCTTCTTCTGTGAGTACACCCCTTACATGGCTCCTGTCGCGGAAGGAGAGGCCACGGACCTTCCCGGAAACAACATCACATACAAACGTCCTCACTTAATGAGGCATGCCCGAATCCTGGCGCAAGGGAAGTGGGAGTCGTGGATCAACGACTCCTTGCGTGCCGACGGGGTTCGACTGGCCTCGACCAACTCAGTCGTGGTTCATCACATCAAGTCATTCCGGTTGGGCTACTTCGTGGTTCAGCGGTTTCATTTCGCCCGTTCGTACGCGGGGATGCGCAGAAGCAGCCAGTCGGTTCTCAAACGATTGGTCTATGGTGTCGGATCCGCCGTGCTTCCCGCACTTCTCATGGCACGGGTGACGCGCACGGTCTTGAAAAAGAGACGACACCTCGGCTGGTTCCTGGTGACGAGTCCGCTGGTCGGGCTGTTCTTCAGCGTCGGTGCGTTTGGGGAAATGATTGGTTACCTTTTCGGACCGGGCTTGAGCCTGGAAAAAGTTGAGTGATCTCGAGTCGATCCGCCTGAGCGTGATCATCGCGGCCAGTGATTCCCAGGAGGCCGTTGCGCAAGCGGTTTCCTCACTTCAGACCCAGGAAGGTCTCGAACAGGCTGAGATTATCATCGCGGCCTGTCCTTCAATCACGCCGTTGGAAGGGGTTCGCTGGGTTCAGGCAGAAGTAGGAAGCGGCGTGCCCAGACTCCGGCGCCTCGGCCTGACCCTGGCCAGGGCCCAGGTCGTGGTCTGGACTGAAGACTCATGCCGGTTCCAGCCGGGCTGGATCAAAGGCTGGCTCGCAGCCTTTCAGCACCCCAACACGCGGGGGGCCACCGGCCCCGTCGAGCCGACAACCGGACAGGCGATCCGGGACTGGGCCGTCTTCTTCTGTGAATACGCCCTCTTCCTGAAGCAGAAGGAATCCGCCGCACTCAGGGCACCCGACCGACTGGCAGGGAATAACTACGCGGTACGAATCGCGGAGCTTTCCTCTCTCATCGAGAACGAAATCCACGAAACCCTGGTCTTCGCGGAGCTGAACGACCGAGCCCATGATGGGCTAATCGTAGTAGAAGTCCCAGAGGCATCGGTGACGCACGTCCGGCGATTCGGCCTGTTTGAGGCTCTCCACGACCGGCTGCGGTTCGGGCTCGAGTATGGCCAGACGCGGGCCCGGCTTCAGCCTGGTATCCCCTTGATGTTTCGCATTCTGAGCGCACCCTTGATCCTACCCATCCAGTTCGGACGTATCAGCCGGGCGGTCTGGAAGGATGGGCGCTATCGAATCGCATTCCTGAAGAGCGTCCCGTTGATCCTGGCGATGCTCTCGGCCTGGAGCCTCGGCGAGACGCTGGGCTGGGCGATGGGAGAGGCGGAAGAGCGGCCCCTTACGCCTGGCGCTGGCAGTGAAGATGAAAAAAGGGGCCAAACCGAAGCGCGAGCCAGCGCCCCAATCTCCCCCCTCCCGCGGCCTGGTTATACAGACGACCAAGACGCCGTTTAAGCGGCCCGAACGTACCAAGCTCCCGCTCCCCCAGCGGGGGGGCCAACACCGTCCCCCCTCCGAAGGGCGTCCGTCTCAACAATCGAGCCCATTCGCAACAACCAAGCGTACGGATCGCCCGAAAGTCGACCTGACGCACGAATTTGACGTAAGCCGGCATCCATACGCGAGGCAGGAAGCCAACCCCCCAGACCTGCACATGAGGCTCGGGCGCCAGACTATAGCGATTGGGAGTTGCTAGAAACAGGCGACCCGAGGCCTTGAGGACACGGTGCAGCTCGTGGAACGTCTGTAGTTGGTCCTCGACGTGCTCGATCACGTCGCCACCGATCACTCCATCGAATACACCTGAAATGAACGGCTGAGCCTCAGCGCCTCCGCAGACGAGTTGGACCGAAGTGAGTCCCAACTCGTCCAAGCGCTTTCGCGCCAAGAGCAACCAACGCATGGCGATATCGAGCCCAATCATTTTCCCAGGTAGACTGGACTCCCCAATCGCCGAAGCGGGCGGCTCCGCCGTGGGCAGGTGACGCGCCAACGTGAGCAGGACGGAGCCGGTTCCGCAACCCAGGTCCAGGAGATTCCGGCCCCGAACGAGGTGCTGAAGCTCGCTTGAGCTGGCGACATGCTCCATGAATCGTGCCGGCCCTTCCTGAATATGGGCCGCTTGTCGAGCGCGAAGGTCGGCGGGAATCTCGGGTGAGAGTGCGAAATAACGCTGGAGTAAACCCTCGAAATCCACTTGCTCATAAACATCATTGAGCTTGAGCGCGAATTCCCAGTCCGCTTCATTGGAAAGGAAAACATCATCCCGAACTCTCAAGTCGAGAATCCCGCGCAGGCTGCGATATCGTGATCCACAGCCGGAACACGTCTTCTCTTCGTCCTGCCCAAGCGCATTCACCGCGCCGAGCGGCCTTCGGCAGCGTGGACAAACAATCGGATCAATGGGTTCCAAGTCTCCTCCAATGATGCTCAGACGCCCAACGCGTCGCTGAACGGGTTGCTAGGCGATCGTTCGGAATCGTATCCTTGAGACTTCCGCCGAGGAACCCAAAAATAACTCGGCGGGAAAGTCGAACATCCGGAGTGATCGAGAGGAATCCAGGCGCTTCCGCTAGAGAGCGTCTGAGAAACATTCCTTCCTGGGCAATCTCCACCGACCTTGAGTCGACCGCGACCACACATGGCACGATCGAAAGTACAAGACCACTCAACCGACCCGTTTTACGCGGGCCCACCCCGAATTCGTTTCAATGCGCTTGGCGAGGCCTGGGGTTTCGTGAAGCAAGAGCCGATCACCTGGGCCCTTGTCATGGTGGTCGTTCTCATCGGCAACTCAATCCTTTGGGGCGTGGTCAACTCGCTTTTCTTCGTGGGTGGGGGAATGGATGGATTTCGTTGGCCCTGGCCGCGTGAGGAGGTTGCGCTTCACCTCGTCCTGGCCTCGGTGATCAACGGATTTTTTCTAGGCGGAATGTACCGTATTGCCTGCCGCCAGGTTCGCGGGATGCCAATTCGCGTGAACCAGTTGTTCTCGGTTCTCGACGTGCTCAACGAGCTCGCCATGGGCTCGATCGCCTGCGCGACCGCTGTCTGCCTTGCCACTGTGATCTGCATGGTCATTCCAGGCCTGATCCTGCATGGCCTGCTGATGTTCACGCTCCCTTTAATCGTGGATGCAAGGCTCCGGGCCTTCGAGGCGATGCGGCTGAGCTGGAACGCGCTGAAGACGCAGTGGCTCAGCGCGACGCTCTTTCACCTCGTGGCCTCATTTTTGAGCGGTCTTGGCTTCTGTTTCTGCCTGGTGGGAATCGTGATTACCGGGCCGCTCTACGTCCTGGCGGTGACCGTGCTCTATCGAGATTACTTCCCCTTCAAGGGGTCGCCGTACAACGCCCCCCATGAGAAGCCCCAGCCTTTCTTCGATCAGGATTTCTAGAGGGCAGGTCGTCCCCGGCAAACGAACCGCGACAGACCGATCCGGGCGAGTCACAGCCCCCTCAAAATCAAATCTCAAGCGCAAGGACGGGACCTCCCCCCTCGTCAATCAGCCTGGGGCACTTCCATGGACCTCTCACAAGGTTGGGATGTTAAGAGAACTGGAATACTTTAGAGGCGAATCTCCGAATCCCCCTTGGGTTCCAACAAAGAAAGCTCCGCCACCCCCTGAATGAAGCTTGGGGATGGCGGAGCCTTTTTCTTCGCGTCCGCGCGGAACAGACGGACAACCTCGAAGGCTTCAGCCGGCCTTCTTCTTCGCCTTGGGAGCGGGCTTGGGGTCGAGGTTCTGCTTCAACTCTTCGGCGGTGACCGTGGTCTTCGCCCCTTCCGCGGGCACATCCACCTTGGCACTCCAAAGGATCGCGTTCAGAACGAGCCGCCGAAAGTCTTCCTGTCCCCAGTTCTCGTGGAAGTGCCCCCCGGTAAACCCAAAGGCGCGCCCTCCATCCTTGCGCTCGATCGCCCAGGCGACCGTCTGGTCCTTGTAGACCTTCTTATCGTGGCCGACGAGTACCTCGGCGGTCAGGATCGTGGTGAGGCGAGGGTCATCGGGACGAAACCGAATCTTGTAGTACCACTCGTCGTTGGCCTTGAAAGGCTTGACACCCCGCGTAATCGGGTGGCCCCCCTTCGGATTGACCTGGGCGTCGTTGTGGGGGTTGTCGGAATAGTCGGTCTCGTAGTATCCCCCAAGCCAGTCAAGCAACTGGTCCCCGACCTCCCCTTTGGGGAACTCAACCCCATAGTGGAGGCAGACGAGTCCTACCCCTTTGTCCATCAGTTTGCGCATGGTCGCCAGCCGGTTCCCCCGAATCATCGGGTGGTTGTTACCGCCATCCATGTAGAAGACAACCGCCTTGGCTCCCTCGAACACGCTCTCGTCTTGCGGCCACCCCCCCGCGACGAACACAGGGTCGACACCAGGGATCTCCTTAAGGCACTTGACCAAGAGCTTGGTGCCGGCGTTGAACTCGTGCGACCCTGGCGGATGGCTAGGAACGCCCGCGATCAAGACGACCTTGGCCCCGGCCGCCTGCGCCACGGCCGAGCCCGGCCCCGGCCCAAAGACAAAACCAATCGCAAGCGCACAAAGGGCGATCCGACCGCGGAATGACGTCATGCGTTCCGTCCTCGAGCAATGGGTATCGAATGACTTCGATCAATAAGTAAAGGTGGGAGATGGCACCTGCCCTCACGAGAAGGAGGGCAGGTGGCGGGTCGATCTCAGCGGGCATGCCAAGGCTTGACGATCCAAGGGTCAGATCAGCTCGGTCTGGCCCGGCACGGCGACGGGGGGAACGGCAAGATCGCCCATGACGAGTTTCGACGGCATGAGGTCGAGCTTCGAGTTGAGCGCCTGCTCCCAGGTCACCGCCTTGCCGGTGTAGGCGGACATGCGCCCCATGATCGCCGTCAAGGTGCTCTCGGCCACGGTCTTCAATTCATTCACAGGTTTGCCGGCCCGGATGCTCGCCAGAAGGTCGATGTGCTCCTGGACGTACGGGTTCACCTGCCTTCGGTTCGACTGGAACTTGGTCTTGCCCGAGAGGTGGGTGGCGTTGCCGTTACCCGAGCTCCAGAACTTTCCAGCCGTCCCCACGACGGACTCGGAAATGTCCTTCTCGCACCCTTCGATCTGGCGGCACATGCTCATCACATGAACATCGTTGGGATATTCGAAGTCGATGGCGAAATGGTCGAAGATTTGACCGTAGTCCGGGGAGGTACGGACCTGGCGTCCCCCCATGCCGACGGCGCGGACGGGATGGTTGCCGATGGCCCAGTTGACCACGTCGATGTTGTGGACATGCTGCTCGACGATGTGGTCGCCCGAGAGCCAGGTGAAGTAGAGCCAGTTCCGGACCTGCCACTCCATGTCGCTCCAGCTCGCCTCGCGCGGCTTCATCCAGAGCGCCCCTTGGTTCCAGTAGCAGCGCGCGGCCTGGATTTCTCCGATCGCGCCGTCGTGGACGAGCTTGATCGCCTCGTTGTACGCGGACGAGTGCCGGCGCTGAGTTCCCGCCGCGATGGCGAGCCCTTTGCTCTTGGCGACCTCGGCCGCGGCCAGGACCTTGCGGATACCGGTCCCGTCCACGCCCACCGGCTTCTCGGTGAAGATGTGCTTGCCGGCGTTGATCGCCTCTTCCAGCATCATCGGACGGAACCCTGGCGGGGTGGCCAGGATCACGAGGTCGACGTCGGTTTTGATCAGCTTCTCGTGGGCGTCGAACCCGCTGAAGCACTGATCTTCCTTCACGTCGAACTTGTCCTTGACGAACTTGCTTTTCTGAAGCCGGTCGCGGCAGGTCTGCAAGTGGTCAGGGAAAAGGTCGGCCAGGGCGACGATCTTGACGTTCTTGTCGTCCTTGGCGGCTTCACACAGGTTCTCAACCGCGCCTGTGCCTCGACCACCGCAACCGATCAGGCCCACCTTGATGACGTCGGACCCGGCCGCGTGGGCCGTGTTGCCCAGCGTGATTTGGGACACCATCGCGGTTCCCGCCGCGAGCGAGGTGGTCCGCAAGAAATCACGACGATTCTTTCCCGTGGACTCAGTCATGCGAGATCTCTCCCTGGAATGAAACCGAGCTGAACGCGTTAGAACATGCGGACATCTTCCAAAAAGCAAGCACTTCTCGGAAGCGGGGCTTGGGGGAAGGGGAATGCTTACTTCGTCCCTTTTTTCTTGACCACGAGCGACTTCACGCCCTGGAGCTCGGGTTGTTCGTTCAAGGCGCGCACGACGCGGAAGCCAACAAAGGTGGCGTCGGTGTGCCACCAGATGCTCTGCGGCCGCTGGGGATCTTGCACGCTCCACTCGAGGTCGGAGGCGAGCCGGGCGGCGCTACGGAGCCGGTCGGCGTCGTCGTCCCACGAGCCGCCTCGGGCCACGTAGGAATACTCCTTGGCGGTGGGAAGAATGACCGGCTGTTTGACGGGGCTGGCCGCGGCGCGTTGGTTGTAGAGGTTGGCCTCGTAGTGGTCGAGGCACCATTCCGAAACGTTACCGTGCATGTCGAAGAGCCCCCAGGGGTTGGGCTTCTTCTTGCCGACGAGCTGGGGCTTTTCAGCGTTCTCGACGTACCAGGCATACTCGTCCAGCTTGGAAGGGTCGTCCCCGAAAGAATAGGCGGTCTTGGTCCCCGCGCGGCAGGCGTACTCCCACTCGGCCTCGGTCGGCAGGCGATAGACCTTGCCCGTCTTGGTGGAGAGCCATCGGCAATATTCCATGGCCGAGTGGTGCGTGATACAAATCACGGGCTGTCCCTTCCGGCCCATGCCGAAGGTCTCGTCGGCATAGGGGGGGGTCGGACGCGTCAGGGCATCGGCATTCTTCTCCGCGTCGCTTTGCTTCGCCAGATCAACGCCTTCGCGCTGTTTCCGTTTCAGGTCCATGGCGAAGGCGAATTCATCGTATTCGTCCCAGGTCACCTCGTGCTGACCCATCCAGAATGGGCCGACTTCCACCTGGTGCTGTTTCCCCTCGTCGTCGGAGCGATCCGCTTCCGACTCGGGGCTCCCCATCAGGAAGGTGCCCCCCGGGATCGGGACCATCGTGAATTTTTGACCCGTTCCCGGGATGGTTTCGACGTACGTCTTCATCTCCGCCGATGAAGCCTCGGTTTTGGAATCCTGGCCGAAGCTGATGGCAGGTGTCAGCAGCCCGGCCGCAACCAGGGCCGACGTTGCCGCCAGGGCGAGACGGGACAGCGGAAACAATGGCACTTGTGGTATTCTCCACGGAAGGATCGAGGGCGGTGGGCGTCCTCGGGATCGTGACCGCCCAAGGCTCCAAAGATGTTCACTCAACTCGTCATGGGGCTGTTGTTTGTCTTGACGACATCCGAAGCCCAAGCACACAGTCCCTCTTCGGGTCAGACCACTCGTTTTGAGTTTTCCGAAACGCACATGGGGACCGCGTTCCACCTCGTTTTATACACCGAATCCGAGCCCATCGCTAGAAGCGCGTCCCGAGACGCCTTTAAGCGAGTCGCCGAGCTCGACGCGATTCTCAGCGACTACCGGCCGGATAGCGAGCTGATGAAACTCTGCGCCAGGGCGGGAGGCCCCCCCGTCCCCGTGAGCGAACCCCTGTTTCGTGTTCTCGAACGGGCCAAACAAGTTCATGACCTCTCTTCGGGGGCCTTCGACGTCACGGTGGCGCCGGTCGTTCGCCTCTGGAGGCGAGCTCGCCGCGAGCGCAAGATGCCGGAGCCCGATCGGCTCACCGATGCGCTCGGCCTCGTCGGGTCGGAGCATCTAATCCTCGACGCCCGACAACGGTCGGTCCAGCTCCAGAAGAAAGGAATGAAGCTCGACCTGGGGGGCCTGGCCAAGGGCTTCGCGGCCGACGAGGCTCTGAAGGTCCTCAGGTCAAAGGGGATCAGCCAAGCCCTGGTCGCGGCGGCCGGCGACATCGTGGTGGGCGATCCTCCCCCCGGCAAGGAGGGTTGGACGATTGGAATCGCGGCCCTCAACCCCGCCCGAGACGCCCCCAAACGACTCGTCTCCCTGAGCCGGAGCGCGGTTTCCACCGCGGGGGACGCCGAGCAGTTCATCGAAATCGACGGGAAGCGCTACGCCCACATCGTCGACCCCCGTACCGGCTTGGGGGTGGTCGATCGCTGCAGCGTGACCGTCTTCGCCCCCGACGGCCTCACCGCCGATAGCCTGGACACCGCGATCTATATTCTCGGGCCGGACAAGGGGCTCCCCCTCGTGGAAAACACGCCCGATGCCGCGGCGTTCATCATCCGACTCGACTCGAACCAGGAGCGGACCTATGAGTCGAGCCGCATGCGTCAGATCCCTGCCGCCTCCTCGGCGTCGAAGGAGAAGCCACGGATCCCAATTCCTTAATTCGAAAACGAAGAACATTCACATAAAATGATCTTAACTGTGCCAATCGCTTTACCAATCGGGCCGGTAAGATCGAATCAGGGCGTTCAGTTCATTCGACTCAGGAAGTGACCTCCAGGGCCGACGCGCTCCAATATAGAACCTCCACGCCGCTCGCTGCCTGGCGATCGCTTGCTTGGCGTGGAGTTCTCTGAGAGCGTGACCCGGTGGATAGGAACTTGCGAGCCGGAAAAGTCGCTGGGCCTCCGCTTCATGGAAAGCGCACTTCCGTTGCCGATCCACGAAGATTCGCCCTAACGACAACGTCGCTCCCAGGATCAACCCCGCGGCCGCGACCATGAGCATTAGCGTCTGAATTCGGTAACGAGGAAGTCGCATGGGCTTCGTTTCTCGGCTTGGGCACAACGAAGGAAGTGGTTCCCACGTTATCGCCAGTCCATTGGCGGGCCTTGGTCGCAATCCGCAATGGTTACCGCCGGTTCCCTGGGAGTTCGTCGAACCGTCCCAATAATTTCGTTGCCACGCCGAACATATCCTTGATTATTCCCGAACATCTCCCCACGAGTGGAGTGAGAACGCCATGGATGAAAATTGGGAACATAAGGCCAAACCATCACATTTGATGAGAGAAACGCTGGTCATACCCAAATCAGGTTTGGGAATGCTCACCCTGATCGTCATCAGCGCGGGCGTAAGCTTCCTTCTCTTTTTGACTGGGGTGCTTCAAGAAAAGCCCTTGCCGGTCTGCCTGGCGATCATTGGTGTTATCGGCTGCGTGGTTTGCCTGGTCGGCCTCTTCACGGTGAATCCCAACGAAGCGAAGGTCCTTCAGCTCTTCGGCAATTACCGAGGGACGGTCCGCGAACCTGGGCTCCGGTGGGTCAACCCGTTTTTCACGAAGCGGCCGATCTCACTCCGCGTCCGCAACTTCGAGAGCGAACGGCTCAAGGTCAATGACCTGGCCGGTAATCCCATCGAGATCGCGGCCGTCGTGGTCTGGAGGGTCGTGGACACGGCGGAAGCTCTTTTTCATGTTGACAACTATAATGATTTTGTTCATGTCCAAAGTGAGTCCGCGTTGCGCAACATGGCGCTGAGCTACCCTTACGATGCCCATGTGGAGGGAGAGATCGCGCTGCGAAGCCATACGGCCGAGGTGGCGGAGCACCTTAAAACGGAGATTCAGGAACGATTGGCCCAGGCGGGGGTGGAAGTTCTGGAGGCCCGGATCAGCCACCTGGCCTATGCCCCTGAGATCGCGCATGCCATGCTCCAGCGTCAGCAGGCCAGCGCGGTGATCGCGGCGCGTCAGAAGATCGTCGAAGGGGCGGTCGGGATGGTAGAGATGGCGCTCGAGATGCTCTCGCACCAGAACATCGTCGAGCTGGACAACGAACGGAAAGCCGACATGGTCAGCAACCTTCTCGTCGTCCTCTGTTCCGATCGCGGCACCCAGCCTGTCGTCAGCGCGGGGAAGGGCCACTAAACTTCAGTGACCGATAGCCCGTTGCGACGGAAGAAAGAATCCCCCATTCGCTCCGTCTCAACGGGCATCATGAAAGATCAGGCCCAGCGTGTAACGTTCGCCCGATCGGATCCGACTCACTCCATGCCGCATGTTCATGCGATAATCTCCGCGCGTGCCTTTCACCGGGCGATGGTGCACGGGGAAAACCACGGCCGAACCTTGCCGGAGTGGCACCACCTCCGCCCTCGACTGCATCCGAGGGCGCTGCTCGGTGAGGACGAATTCGCCCCCCGTGAAGTCCTGGTCGGGTTGCGAAAGCAAAACCGCGACCTGGAGCGGGAAAACCAGGTCACCGTAGAGGTCCTGGTGGAGACAGTTGTAGTCTCCCGCCTCGTACTTCAATAAAAGGGGTGTCGGCTTCGTTTGCCCCGCGGCCCGGCATTGGGCACGAAAGTCATTGAGCGAATCCGGGAACCGTTCGGAATTTCCGAGCCGCTCATTCCATCGATTCGCGATCGCGGCCAGTCCAGGATAAAGTTGTTCCCTCAAGGCGGTCACCGAGTTAGGCAACGGGTCCGCGAAATATTGATACTCTCCCCGACCATACCCATGACTGGCCATGATGACTCGGCTTCGGAAACGCTCCGACTCGGAATACAAGGCAACGAGCGACCGGCACTCCTCCGGGTCGATCAAGCGGTCGATCAGCGCAAAGCCCTGGTTGTCAAGGTCGAGGGTGATCTGAGCCCACCCCAGATTCTTGGACACCGTGGAAGGGGCCACGGTTGTTGGTTCTCGGTCGAGCCCCGGCATCACTCACCCCCGTTCAAGACTTCGAGTTCCTTGATCGTCCGCTTAACTCGGCGTCGGCTGGTTCGCTCGGTTCCAGAGGTATAATGCCGCGTACGCGCGCCAAGGTCGCCAGGCTTCCACTCGATTGACCTGGTCCGCTCGTGACTCACCCGCCATCGCAATCACTTGACGGTTGAGAATCAGGTCGGAACCCGGCCAGGCGTCGCGATCGCGCAGGAACCGAAGCGCGAAGTATTCCACCGTCCACGGACCGATCCCCGGAAGCGCCAGCAGGGCCGCCTTGAGATCAAGGTCAGCGACGTTCGACTCATCATCCCGCAACGGAAGCGTTCGGTCCGCGATCGCTCGCGCAATGGTTCGGATGGTATGGACACGCCGGGCCGGCATGCCGATCTCGAGCAGTTCGGAATCGGCCACGACCCGAGGGGTTGGAAAGAGCAGGCGGAGCTTGTCCGGAAAGGGGCTTTCCACCTGAACTCCCAGGCGTTGAGCGATCCGGCCCATGATGGTCGTGGCGGCCTTCACGCTGACCTGCTGACCGACAATCGCCCTGGTCAAGACCTCAAAGGCCGACCACCCCCCTGGAACGCGCAGTCCCGGAGCCTGAACCAGGCTGGGCGCGAGTGCGAGATCGGCCGCTAAAACGGAATGAATCTCGTGCAGGGGAGCTTCGAGGTCGAAGAGCGTGGTGAGGCGCTCGGCGATGACCCGCTGATGAGCGCCCACCTCGCCATGAAGCTCGATCGCGAGCCGGTTGCGCCTTGGTTGGTTCTCGACCACAAGCACGCCAGTGGCGTCGGCAACCTGAATGGTCCTGAGATAACGTTCACCTTCCACCAGTTCAACGCCTGGGGTCGCTCGTCCCCCCAGGAATCGCGTGAGGAAGGACCAGTCGAGCGGAGGAGGGTAGCTCAGGGTCAACCGGGTCGGACTCGAGCGACGACTCATGAGGGCTTCCGCTCACGTTTGAGGAGCTCAGCCTTGCGTTCCACGCCCCAGCGATAACCCGAGAGCGACCCGTCGGTCCGTACGACGCGGTGGCAAGGGATCGCCACGGCGATCAAGTTCGCTGCGCAGGCGGCCGCGACGGCTCGCGCGGATTGCGGCGACCCAATTCGCTCGGCGATCTCAGTATAGCTTGCCGTGCTCCCCACCGGAATCTCGCGGAGAGCTTGCCAAACGCGCTGCTGAAAGGCGGTCCCCTGGATATCCAGCGGAAGATCGAGTCCCAACGCCGGGGTTTCGACGAGTTGAACCACCTGGGCGACCCAGCTTTCAAAGTCGGACTCGGCGACGCGAAGGCTCCCCTTCGGAAATCTCCGCTGAAGCTCCTCCGCCAAGGTCGCCGCGTCGTTGCCGATCATCACACAGCAAAGCCCTTGTTCGGTTGCCGCGATAAGAACCTGTCCCAGCGACGATTGGCCGATCGCGTAACGAATCGCCTTCCCTTCGCCGCCCGAACGAAAGTCCGTCGGGGTCATTCCCAGCATTTTCGTCGAGCTCGCATAAAAATGGCCATTCGACTGAAACCCCGCTTGGTAGATGGCGTCGGTCACGGTCTCACTCCTGGAAAGGGCCTCGCGGACTTGCCGAGCTCGCAGCGCTTCTGCGTAAGCCTTGGGCGTCAGGCCGGTCACACTCTTGAACACCCGGAGAAAATGAAAACGGCTCAGGCCCGCGTCGGCGGCCAAGGTCGCCAGGTTGGGAACTTCGGGTTGAGCCTCGATGGAACGACACGCCTTGAGAACCAGATCCGCGCGTTGCTGGCCGAGGCTGGGCTTGTCGGGCCGGCACCGCTTGCACGCTCGAAATCCGGCTTGCTCAGCTTCGGCCCGAGTGCCATGGAAGTGGATATGCTCGCGGCGAGCCCTGCGCGACGGGCACGAGGGCCGGCAATACACCCCCGTTGTCTTCACCGAATAGTAAAACGAGCCATCGAAAGTCGCGTCGCGTTCGCAGACTGCCTTCCAGCACGCATCGGGGGCAGGCGGCATGATGCCCCGCGCGTTTGCCGGGTCATTTTGTCCTGCCCCCATCGCGTTAGCTCCTACACTTGCACTCGTTCCCACCCGGAACCGGTTGACCCGACTGCACGAGCTATTATTCCGATTCGAGAACAAGCAGACACTCCGATTGTTGCTCTCGAATCCAGTTCTCCAACTCGAGGCTCGCTCCCTTTTCTCCAACCCATCGAGATCCTTCGTCCACGCCGCGACACACTCGCGCGGAAGGCGGCAACTCCCTTCGTAACGCATGATCGACTGCTACAATGCGAAGATGACCCCGAGCCAGTCGTCCGAGAACCGCGTTCGGGCGTTTCCTTGTTCGAGACGCGGTTCGGTCCATTTGTTGGGTGAGGAGAGAAAGAACAATGCAGGAACGCGTACTTGGGCAGTCACTCAAGGTTTCACCCATCGGCCTTGGCTGCATGGGGATGAGTGAGTTTTACGACAAATCGGAGATGAGCGACGAGGAGTCGATCCGGGTCATCCATCGCTACCTGGACGCGGGTGGAAACTTTCTCGACACCGCCGACATGTACGGCATTGGGCGCAACGAAACCCTGGTGGGAAAGGCGATCGCCGATCGCCGCGACCAGGTGGTTCTGGCGACCAAGTTTGGAAACGTCCGAAGTGAGGCGGGGGAGTTTCTCGGCGTTCGAGGGGACGCGGCCTATGTCAAAGCATGCTGCAATGCGAGCTTGAAACGACTCGGGGTCGATCACATCGACCTCTACTACCAGCACCGGGTTGATCCAAACACGCCGATCGAGGAGACCGTGGGGGCCATGGCCGAACTGGTCCAGGCGGGTAAGGTCCGTTACCTGGGCCTTTCCGAGGCGGCTCCCAGCACGATCCGAAAGGCCGCGGCCACTCATCCGATCGCCGCGCTCCAGACCGAGTATTCCCTTTGGAGCCGGGAGGTCGAGCTCGAAATCTTGCCCACCCTCCGCGAGCTCGGTATTGGATTCGTTGCCTATAGCCCGCTGGGTCGTGGCTTTCTGACCGGCCGCTATCGGACCATCGACGACCTCGCCCCCGATGACTACCGTCGCAACTCGCCACGCTTCCAGGGGGAAAACTTCGCGAAGAACCTGGAGCTCGTCGAGAAGATCGAAGCGCTGGCGGCCACCAAGGGTTGTACTCCCAGCCAACTGGCCCTCGCCTGGGTCCTCGCACAGGGAGATGATATCATCCCGATCCCCGGGACCAAGCGTTTGAAATACCTCGAGGAAAACCTGGGCGCATGGAACGTCGGGCTCAACTTTGAAGACCTGACGCAGATCAACGCGATCCTTCCCCTCGGTTCGACTTCGGGCGATCGCTATCACCCCCAAGGGATGAAGGCCGTGAACCTCTAGACTCTTCTCGCTCCGGAAGAAGGTCGTTTTCCAGGTCGTTCGCCTGTGGAAAGCGAGCGACCTGGTACCTCTGGACAAGGCCTTGAGTCCTTCCCTCCGCGGGCCCATATCAGCGGTATTTAAATCTCGGAGATATTCAGGTCACTATCGAACGACTATGTCGTAGACTACCTCGGATCGGCAGGGTTGTCCTGCCTGGGGGAAGGTAAAAAATACGGGAGTGGACTGCAATGGCCGTCGACATGTTCTTGAAGATTACGGACGTCAAGGGTGAGTCGAAGGACAAGGGCCACGCGGGTGAGATTGAAATCGAGTCGTTCAGTTGGGGAGCCACCCAACTTGGCGCTTCCTCGCACGGGACGGGAGCCGGTGCCGGTAAGGTTTCGATGAACGACTTCCACTTCGTCATGCGAAATAACTCGGCCTCCCCGACTCTCTTCCTGTTCTGCGCCAACGGCAAGCACCTCAAGGAAGCCAAGCTCACCTGCCGCAAGGCGGGCGGCACCCAGCAAGACTTCCTCAAGGTCACCATGTCCGACGTCCTGATCTCGAGCTATCAG